>Ga0116229_10001626_pt1 | contig 35484 bp, 25 predicted proteins | sample S1TSphgellanicum_3_FD_87313 | JGI IMG/M metagenome (GOLD analysis project Ga0116229, IMG submission 87313) | Host-associated microbial communities from peat moss isolated from Minnesota, USA - S1T2_Fc - Sphagnum magellanicum MG | ecosystem: Host-associated > Plants > Peat moss > Unclassified...
CATTGCTCCCCGCGCCAAGGCCCCAAGTTTGGGTCCCCCCCCCCCCCCCCCCCCCCCCTGCCCCCTGCTCATCATTATGCAATGGGCATTGGCTTTGTACCAGATTCAATTCTTGGAGATAAGCAAAGCTTCTCTTTAGACACATTTCTTGCTGTTCTCATTCCACAATATGAAAGCAGCATGAGGATTTTTTTTGGGTGAATATGCAATCAATTTTTTAAAATCTTTGTAGTCCTGGTTTTCCATGGAACAAGAAAGAGTGGGTTCAAAGACTAAGAAGGATTTTAGTATTCCTGCCAAATATTTCAACAGAGTCTACTCTTGGTGATAAGCAAACCATTTCTTTGCACATCGTGTTCCAACTGTTTCCAGTCCACAAGCAGCATGAGGGTTGTTTCATGAATTTGTAGTCAATGGTTTTAAACTCTTGTAGGTAGTCCTGTTTTCCATTGAATGGGAGTGGCTTGAAGAACTGAGGATTGTTATAATTCCTGCCAATTTTACAAGTCGAGAGAAGGCACATATGAGATTCTGACATGGATTTGGTCTTACACATATGGAGTTCAGATGTTGATTTGCTCTTACTTTTGCTTCTGATTATGATGGCATGTTCTATGGAGTGAGAAAGTTTATTATTGAATCGTAAACAGAGTTGATGTGAATGCCTGACTTTGGTTTTCATTTCTGTGTCCTGTAACCACTTGAAATTCCTGGTTAGTGTGATGATGGGTTTGTTAGGTTATGGTTTTCATTTCTCTGCTTTTTTTTCTTTGTAAATGTTATGCTAGCCATGGTTATGGGATCTTTCTTTATTGTGTTTTGTTCCTCATGCTCCCCTGCTTATTAGTGCCACACCACCTTTGTAAGGTTTTCACACATGCTGAAAAGTGCAACAGACATTTGGTCACATTTGCAGTGGACTTGAGATTCGCTGCATAGTTATTTCTTTGGGCTAGTATGGTCTGAGTAGTTTTTGGGCCACATTGAAGACTATTCTAGGTGCAAAATTGTGACTCCATTTTGGAAAGCTTGTGGCACTCTTGCTTGCAACTGTTTTTTTAAGGCAATTGTTAGTAAGGGATATTTTTTTGCAGTTAACAATGCCTAAATATTTCCCTGCTTTGATTGCAGCTTCCATTCAATTGACCGCTGTTCTAATATTTTTGAATGTGGATGCAATACCTGGAGTAGGGAATCAGATTGGGAGATCACACAAATGGGAAGGGTGGGGGGTCTGGAGTATTACATCAATGGGTTCTTCAGAAGCAATGGCATTTGAAGACTAAACAGATGGATGTGTAGGACAACCAAAGTCTATGTTGTGATTTTAGAGTTTCCCAACAAACCTTTTCACAATCAATTAGGGTTTCAAGAGCAAGCAAGCAGATGGTCACCTATGCCAAGGATTTGTCTGGGAGAGATATGCTCATTTCGTTTGGTTTTCATCATCTCCAATTCTTTGGGCTCATTGTTCACCACCCCAGTGCCTCATTGCTGCCCATCTTGGGGTAGTTGTCCCCATGGCAATACCTATATACTCATATTTAGCACGGAAAATTCACATTGTAACTCACAAGTGATCAGGAGCTGCCATGGCCAAACCCTAACCTTGTACAATGAGGGTCTAGGGAGGCTCAACCATTTTATTTTATTTTCCTTCCAAATAAGCTCAAACTCTTTTTTAGGTGCACAAGAGGCTTTTAACACGCTGGTGACATTTTTCAACAACTTTTGTTATTTTTCTCACAGAAAATTGGGAAAAATAGGGAAAATAGTGTTTTTCTAGTGTACTTTCAACCTTTTTTTCGGATTTTGCTTTTGAGTGCAAAAGAGGCTTTAGCATTACTAACACCCAAAGATTTGTTTTCCACAAATTTTGTCTTTTTTTTAGACGAAATTAATTAAGGAAAATTCGGAAATCATGTTTTTCTAGTATAAATTTGACTAATTTTGCTAACATTTTGGAAAAAAAATTCGCCAAAGTTTCAATATCACAAATTTGGAAAAAAGAAAACCCTGCTACCACCATGCATTTTCACAGAAAAAACCCAACTTAATCCGAATTTCTAAATCACCAGATTTCTACAACGGGTTCCAGCAAGTGAGAAAAATATAAAAGGATTCTTAAATTATTTTTACTTTCATATCTGGTCTATAGCCAAACTCGGCTAAACTTCCTGCGTATGATTAAGCAGTTTGGCTAATTCACAACATTGAAAGAAAAACCCACCACCACCAGTGATATTTTTTTTTTTCGATTTTCTGATTTTACGTCACTGGCTAGCATCCCAAGAGGGATTTAGCATTAAATGGCGACAAGTTTTTAGAACCTGTCTAAATAATGAAAACACTAAGTTTAAAAAACGCCACCAAATTCAAATCAGAGTCCAAATGTGGCGAAAAGTTTTCACAAAAAAACAATTGTCGAAATTTGGCGATTACTTTCAGAAAAAAATAGGAATATTGTGACAGAATACACTCTTATTTTTATTCTTTTTGAAAATTTCGGTTTTGAGTGCACAAAGAGGCTTTACCATACCACCACCCAAAGATAAAATTTCCCAGAAATTCTATCATTTTTCCCATTAAAAAAAAAGGGAAATTCTGCGAAATTGTGTTTTTCTAGTGTAAATTGAACTAAAAATTGAAAACTCGCCAACTTTTCGATATTTCAACAGTGCTGAGATTTTTTTTGTGGCGAATTTTCGGCATTTTGCGAAAAAGTATTTTGGAAAAGACATATTTTATCAGAAATTCCCTATTTCGGGAAAGAATTCGCCAAGAAAAAGAAAAATCTATTAAAAATGGAAAAAAATCGCCACAATTGCCTACAATATGTAACAGTGCTTAAGATTTTCTACTTCCATTTTCTGAATATCGCCAAATTTGGCTAAATATACTTATGGATTATCCCCCCTCGGTCAAAATGACCAAAAAAAAAAAAAAAAACCCTGTGCCCGCACCCCCTTGCAATTTTGACAGGAAATAAAAAACAAGCTTGTCCGAATTCGAACCTCCCACCGGATGCAAGTCCGCCACGCTCCTTGCCACTGCCATAGCAGCAATTTCATGCCAAAGCTCCTGCCTGCCAACAACCCCTGTGCAACGAGCGTAGCGCTTCCTCTTCGCCAAAACCACGCGCAGCAGACAACCGCCAAAACACCGACGTCCGCAATTGCAACATCCTTTTTAGAAGGCGCGGGAAATTCCGCATTTAATAGCAATTCGACAGACACCTCATCGTGTTGCAAATTGTGCGAAGAATTTTGCATTTATTTTTTTGTGGAAGTCGTGTTGTGCAAAAATTGAGTGCTATTTTTGAGTAGGAGGGAAGTGGAGGAGGAAGGAAAGAGAAGAAGTGAAGAAGCGTTAGAGGTGGCAGGAGGCAAGCGGCCGAAGGAAGACAATGGATCTGGAGCAGCAGGAGATAGTGCGACTGGCAGTGGAAGACATTCTTGCAGGGGCTGACATGGAGAATATCACCGAGAAGCAAGTTCGCAAGCTTGCTGAAGACGAGACTGGTCTGGACCTCTCACACCCTGTGGGCAGGAAGCTTGTGCTGAGCATGATCAGCGCGTTTTTGGACGGGAACGGAGACAAGGCAGAAGAAGAGGTCGAAAGTGAAGAAGACGACGAAGAGAAGACGAAGAAGCAAAAGAAGAAGAAGAAGACTACGAAGGCGAAAAAGGTGATCGAGGCACACGTTTGTTTTGATGTTAGGTTCTTTTGTTTTGCTACGATGGCCTAAATTGATATTTCTTGTGTTGCGATAGGCGTAAGAGAATGTTAACAAACAGCCGATAACGTTCTAGCCGGAGGTTCAGACTCTTGTTTCCGTATTGGGTTGGAACTTTTTTTGAATGCTATGTAAACAAGCAGGAAGACAGAAGTAGAAGGGAAGAGGAAGAGGAAGAGGAGGAGAAAGAAACGCTTGCAACTAGGCTGACTAAAGACAAGACGGTACACAATGCTTCCGACAGAGATTCCAATTGCTGGATCCAGTGCCTTGTGATTTGTTGCTGCATTGTTTCTCGTGAATTCCTGTGCAAATGAGCATTCAAGAACTGGTCTTTGTTCGGAGCATTTCTTCTTTATTGTGGGAAAAGAAGCTTCTGCTCTTATTCCCCTATATCTCGTACCTGTCTTCATGAAACAGGAGGAAGTCTATGGTATGATGTAAGAAATCAGAAACAACCATGCAATTGAAATGCATCTTGCCACCAATGTTGTCCTCAGCAGCTCCAGTGAAGAAAGTTGCAAATCAATAGGGTTTCTCATTGTTGATAGTGGTATAGGCCATTTACTGGAGATTGGTTTGCTTGATGCAGGGAAGGTACACTGAAGATGATAGGGGATCAAAGAAGCAGCACCTGATGAAGAAGGCCAGCCAGCATAAGGTATTGTGTTACTATTGCTGCATTTTGAAACAAAGGTCCTGGTATAGAAGCTAGGTTATCAGGTAGACTTTTCTCCCTTTGAAATGATCTTGAATCTGAGATCAGGAGGCTTTCTAAACCCTAAATCTTCTACATAAGAAGGTGAATTGATGTAGTCAAAATGTGGCATGAATTTACATTGAAAAAACTGTCTTGTCTACAAAAGCTGTGTTAGTTGGTTTTTTGCAGCAGAAGAGAGCTTTCAAAGATGATGAGGATGAGGACACTGATGGAAGTGAAGAGGAAGAGGAACGAAATGTGAAAGGCAAGAAGAAACCAAAGTTTGAGAAGGATGAACAAGGCAATATCATCATCTGTGAGGTGTGTATTAATTTCTGGCTCTTCATATTCTTCTCAATCCAGTCTCTTTCCACACACACATTTGCAAGTGGTCCTTTTCTTTACCAATTACAAAACAGTACCAGGCATATGGAGAGGGGTGAGCTGTCTATGGAAGATCATGAACAAGAGCAAGTTGACAGATAGGTTTCTTCCTTGGTGGATATGTAGATGGGTGGTTTCCAGCAGGGATGAGATATCTTTTAGTTTGGCAAATGAGTTCCATGTTTGCATAAGTCAGGATTCTGTTGGACTTCAAATATAGACTAAGAAAGGGGCTGGTCACAGCTTTCTGCAAGACGGAAGGTGATTGTTCAGCAGTGGAAGGGCCAGACGCTAATCTCTTTGCGGGAATACTATGAGAAAGATGGGAAATTACTCCCAACTTCAAAAGGTAAGATCCTTGTATCTGTCTCGTTTGCAACTGCACAGATGAAATCAGTGGCCTACATCTTTGCAGTGCATGTTGTGAACTGTTTGTATCTGGAATATGATACCCCTGTGTACTTCAGTCAGTTTTGTGATGGTTGTTCAATCATGCTTAATGTGGCACTTTTCTGTTGAAGTTCATTGTAATTTGACACTTGGATTGCCAAGTTAATGATCTTCTTTAACCTTGCATACATTTGCAGGCATAAGTCTCACTGTTGAGCAGTTTGAGATTTTGGCAAAGAAGATAAAAGATATTGAAGCAGCAATCACTTCAATCCAGTGATGCAGGTACACATCTACCATTTTGTCTACCAGAGTGGTATGGTGAATTGACATTTGAAATTATGGTGTTGCCTTTCAAGGCTAAGGCAACACCAATTGAAATCTCTGGTTAATATGTCTAACTCCAGGTGAAAGATTCTGGCAGTAGTGACAAAATCAAGGGCTTGCAAGTAGTGCTTCCACAAGTCAGTACTACACATTTTCTGAGGACATATGGTCACAGTACAAATGAGATTAAGAAGTCTCAGCAGGCTAGGTAGCTCAATGTGTCTATACTGTTGTAGGAGGAGCAATCTGATTTTGCTCACTTGAACTGACCTGCTGAACTTTCAAAACCTCCTGTCACACAGATTTGGGAATCAAAGTGAAGTTTTGTAATTGTCAACAGAAGAGCTCAACTATGAATTGTACAGTTGGTCTGAGATCTCAGAGTGTAATTGGAGGTTCTGAAGATACACTTATTTTCTGCAGAGGTTTTGTTTTCACATGCTCTGCTCTCAAAATGTGACTCTCCTATTAAGGAGATTGTAGAATTGCAAATCATTTGGTATTCAAAGTGACCTCCTCCACAGAAGTTATTGTGGATTGGATTCACATAGGCATGTCGACTGGATCTTTTGGCACATTCAATCTCAGATGTCTGCAGAGCATGAAAACGTGGCGTGCAGATGCCCTGGTGTGATTTTAGGGTTTGGTGCAGTGAAAATTTGGCACTGTCTGTGTTGATGTAGCTCAGATGATAGCTGATTTGTACTATCTGAGTTGACTTGCATTCCTCAGACACTTAATTTCAGGAACAAGCCTGATGGAGCATCGGCTACAAAAGAAGATGCAAGGAGGGTTTTCTGCATTAGGAGAAGTGCAAGGCAGATTGCTATTTTGCAGGTTATTGATGTAGGGCCTCTCCATCAAATATACATTACCTTAAAACCTCTGAAGATCTGAACCCCTAGATTTTGCGCGCCCTAGGTTTAGTCAGCTCCATCATCTATGGGTTAGTCTATACACTGAGTGAAAATGTAGTAATCTACAAAATTTACATGTCCTTCTTGGGTTTAGGGTTTAAGATCTGTAGATCAATCTAGAATCCAGCATGAAACCCTAGCCAGGTGGAGCCATGTGATTGTTTTGACCTTTGTCATCCGCCATGGGATCTGAACAGGGAGAGGGTTGGATCAGTTTTTACCCTCTGTTTTGTTAAATAGGTATTATATTTTGTTTGTTTTTTTCTTAGTAATATGAGGAGGAAACCTGCAAAGAGGAAAGAGTCACAAGATGTGAAAAATGAGTAGCTCCTTAAAGTATTCCAGGAAAGGCCACAAGCTTAAACTGAGAGAACAACTTCAAAACTAAAGCTGCAATGAAGAATGGAGCAAGGAGCAGGGTGCTATGAAGTAACCACAGGAAAAGAATCCACAACCATGAGAAGCCACTGCTATGGAGAGTGGTGAGTTGTTCATCTTCTTTCCGATCTTGGCTGCCCTGTTACTGATGTATATATGTGCAGAAATAAGTTTCTGAGCTTGCCTCTGACAATGTGGATCTTCTTCTATGTGGAGGACCATTTCCTAGAAAGACTGTTTGGATTCTGTGGAGCTTTTCTCTATTCAATCTGGTCTAGATGGTCTCTTCCTGTGTTGTATGCTGGGTTGGTGGAACCTGTGTTTTCAAATTGTCACCAAAGTACTTTATTACCCTCATTTCCAAGTTTCTATGGACAAGGCTAGTTATTTTGTACTATGCAATTTGCAGGGTTATGTCCGTTCCAATGTGGCAATTGACTTTGAGGGATTAATCAGCCAATGCAAACTCAATGATATCACTTGGACCATAATTGGGAGCCAGTCATGAACCTGAGCCTTTTCTGCAATTTTATTTATGCAGTGTAGTAAACCTAAAAACGCTATTACAATAAAAATGGTATGAATTTCAATGACACACCACCTGTTTGAGGACATGTCTTTCAGAATTCCCATCTCTTCTCTCAGAAATGATCAGAACCACCCTTTATATTCCTTCCTTGCTTCCCGTAACTTTCATGATTTATTTATCTTCCATGTTTTTCTATGCCCATTTCATAGTGCAATGAATTTTAAGGGCAAATGTAGGCTCTTTTTTGAGAATTTTCCTTGTTCTGGAAGCAAATTCAAACTTGAGAACTACTGTTTTTGGTTTTGTGTACACTGTTGCAGGCCCTCCCATTCTGAGTGTCAATTGGTGATGATGGAGTTGGTAACCGTGGTTGAGGTTCTTGAGTGGACAAAATGCAAAAGAAGTTGGTGATCCCTACAGCTTTTCACACAATGTTCAGACTTGAAATTGGCATCAATGTCCAAAGTGTTTTTAGCCCTTCTGGTAAGTGCAACACCAAAAACTGGCCTTCAGTTATGAAGAGCATCTTTTGGTTCTTCTAAAGGCCACTTTTTGGGCCACATTTTGGTTGGTTTGATTGTGAAGAGCAAATCCTTCACAACTAATTGGGGAGGGACTAGATACTTGACTGAGTGGGAATTCAAATTGTTGGGTAAGAACATCTGAGGGCCTTACCTGGCATCATGAAGCTAGAATTTATTTGAGAAAAAAGATGGGGAATGAGAGAAAGCACAAAGCACTTTACCAACCACAAGGTTCTCTCATTGGACTGGCCCTTACTCCACCACTAAGTTGCCATGGTTTCTTTAGAATTAAGAAATTGTAGCCAGGTTCAATTTGATTCAACATTTAAAAGTTTTGACCCATTGGCAACTTTCACAATCAACACCATTTACATGTGTTTTTGTGACTTCTATTAAAATCTGTGCAATATTATACATCATTGGGCTCCAAGTTCTCAAAGGCTGAAGGCCACTGGGGATGTTAAAACCATGCTCATCGGAAGAGCAGCTCCACTATCATCAGTAAAATTGTTTGTACAAAATAGTGGGGATGATGTACTGTCTTTAAATGGTGTGGGAATACATTTGGATCTCTAAATTTCAACACCCTACGTTGTTCTCCACATGGCCCAGTGCTTAAAAATGATGGCTTCTGATTAGTTGGACATAATGATTGGCCTGGTTGGTGGCATTTAAATAGACTCTCACCTTATTCTGTCCAATTTCATATGTTTACTGAAACAAAGTAAGACTATGTCTGATTTCATAAGTACTGTTAGAGGCCCAAGTGGGGGGTGTGGGTGAACCTGTTCTAAGAAATTCTTATGAAACTGCAAACCAGCCATCCAATGTCTGAAATTGGTGAGTATCGTTTGAAGTTCAGTTCCCATAAGTATATACTATATACCTATTTCATATAGGCTAGTAGTCCCTGCATCACTTGATTAGTTCACAATTTTGCAACTTAACCCAGTAAGTAAATGACCACATGACCTCAGAACAGATGAAATTTCCAACAATAGGTAATGTGAAGCATATAGGTGATCCCTGATGTTAGTTTAGGATGAATGGCCATGGGTGATAATTTCAGGAACGAAGCTTTGTCTTTGGTTCTCACGTGCAGGTTGTTCATGCACAACTGGTTTCTCATCATAACAGGTGTCCAATGGATGGTGCAAGTAAACCCTCTTATTTGCACCTCAAACTGCCTAGGGAACTAAGTATGTACGAGGGTAAGTATCATAAATAAGCAGGTTGGGGAATGTAAGTGGTCCCAATGTAAGTAGGTAATGAAAATGTAAGTGGTTCCTATATAGGCATTTTCTAGGTAAGTACTAGTGGGAATATAAACTATTTCCTATGTAGATAGGTAAGTTGGTAAGGTGCTTGGTGGCTACAACTAAGTAGATGCATGTGGATGGTTCGTATACTGCTAATCTCCATGGGTTAGGTATGGGCGAGGAAATCAATGAAAAAAATCGTTTCCTATCCATAGATCATCCATCCTGGATAGTATACTGTCAGTGTTGAGTGGTTCTTTGATTTTGTTAAGAACCTTTGGTTCTGAGTTTCTAGCATTTAAAAAAAAATCAAAGAACCTTCAGTTTGGTTGTTTGAATTTTTGAGAATCTCAGAACCTCTGGTTTATATTTTAGGAAGAACCTCTGCATCTGGGCTTCTGAGAAATTTCAAAGAATGGTCCATCTCATGAAAGAACTGATAATTTAGCGTAGGTTCTTTGACCTGATTCTTTGATTTTCTAAAACCCTGGTTAAAGGTGAAAACTGATCCTATGATTTTTTGGAACTTCTGGTCAAGGGTCAGAACTGGTTCTTTGATTTCAACGACCTGTCAATCAAGAGTATATATATGCGCCCTAACCTTAGCCAACACTTCCAAAAAGTGGGAACCTCTTAAAACTGGTCGAGACTCAAGACCAGTTGGATGACCTTTTACGGTTATGAAGAACCTCTGATTCCAAAAAATAAATTAGAACTGTCTGAGTTCTGGTTCCACATATAATAGGGTAAACTGGCTGGTGATAGAACATTTAAATGCTCGGGGCAGGCCGGATCCAAAGGGAGGGCTCAATTATTTTTGGTGTCCAAACAAAACTTAAACCTCTCCTCTTGACACATCTGACACACTAACAATTGTTGAAAATGCATCAGAAATGAGAAAGTTACTTCCCCCAAAGTAAAGGGGTCAGGAACTCAAAAAAACAAACCATCGAATAGTACAAGGCCGGTTCCCAAACACCCAAAAAATTCTTTTTATGTTGCTCTGATGCTATTAGAGTTCAAATATGATTAGTAGAACTTTAGGTGACGCTCCTATAGCACTTCAAATCATTTAAAATGAATAAGAAATAAAAAAGTTATGAAGTTTAAAAGTAAAAAGGGTCAAAATGAAAAAAATGAAAAAAAAAAGCAGTTTTGCAATTCAAAAAAACGTATATTCTTTACTGCTCTTTTTTGGCTGGTCATTTGGCTTTCCTTCAAAAATGATTTGTAGAGCTTGAGAAGGTGATCCTAAAGGTTTTAAATCACTCAACATGGAGAAGAATTGAGAAAGATCTGCCAAAGTGTTCGGTCATAGGCGGGTGATTGGTGATGGGCCGGTTATCTGGTTCTAGGTCCATTCACAAGTTCGACTACCGAGCCTTACGACATTGACGACCAAATCTTCATCAATGCGCAAGTACCATCAGAAGCAGAGCTTGGGTACGACAGCAATGACCTCTTCAGCATCGTCATGCACGATTCCTTCTTCGACACAAACAACTGCCGCACCTCCTTCGCTGGGTTTCCTGTTCCGACGACGCTCTCAGCTCTGAATCCCGAGCTGCATGCAGACTCGAAAGCAGACGCTTCTCCTCATTGTCTCAATCACTGCAACGTTATCTTTAGATTGTCATTGCCACAGTGACGCTTTACATAGGAGAAGGGTATGCTCATAGATGCTTCTCCTACATATAAAACACTGACATAATCTAAATCTACCACCTTGAAGGCACCATACACATTTGTAAGGTGCTGCAGAGGGTTGAGAAGAAGATTATGCTTTGTAAGGTACCTAGAAATACAAATAAAAAATTAGTTAAGGATTTAATTTGTCAAAGAAGGTGACAAGGAAAGGGAAGTTAGTGTGCCTTGTGTCTTGGCACTGGCCAACCCAATAAGGACTTATTACATAGACCAGATCCCAAGGAATTACTAGACATAATGTGATATATCATTGCCACATCCTACCTAGCATGCAATATCTTCTTAGTTAATGGAAATTTTGCATGCCGGTCGTGTATGATGGGAACGTTCTAAATTTTTTGAGGCTCCCTAGTATCTTTTGGAGGACTCAAAACGAATCCAAAAGATTTGGAGAATAATGTGATGGCGCATAGGCCCACATTCACAGGTTCACCAGTTGGCTGTATGGGTTCCAACAATTGATTGTGAAAATAATTGAAAAAGTGTAACTGTAGTGATGAGGTGGGTGGGAATCAAGCACTTGTAATCACCTATGGATGTGCTCTGAAGAAGGAAATTTATAATTTCACCTCCTCAAACATAGGTTGTCACATGTGAGTTTGGTTGCATGCCTTTTGGCCATTGCACACATCTAGATACAACTTGCCATGCTATTTACAATTGTGACTTTTAATCAATTAGTATCTAGATAATACCTTTCACAAATGGAAAATTAATGGCTCTTGTCCACTAAGGAGGCAATCTAAGGTCCCTATTACATAACCCAAACTTTGCCTTAGAAAATGAAGTCAATCCAATACATGCACACACACAATTAGGGTTGATTTATATAATGTTGAAAAGCGCCATTATTGCTCAAATGGACTATATTCAATGGATTGAGAATTCAAAAAGGGTGGACTTTGCCTTCGATATGTTTCAGAAAAATCCAATTTCATCTTCCTTCTGCATAGACACAAGTTCATTGAGCTTTGATTGATTGCATCAATTGCTAGTCCTAAGGTATGTGACTTGGAGACCCTTTCTCCCACCCTTTCTCTTTATATATAAGGAAACTCAGTGTCTGTCCCACTGTTTTGTATTATATTAAAGGTATTTTTTATGGTTTTATGGTTTTAATGTTGCCCCTCCCAGTTTTCATTGAGTAGCAGGTTTGCACCATTCAAATTCAACAGCAATTGTGTTTGTAGTGTGTACATTAATCCTTTGATGGTACCTTTCAGCTGTGGAATTGAGGATTGTCTCTTTTGATGTAGAAATCAACTTGGTCCTCTACTAAGTATTAGTCCAGTTTTTAAGGATGTGGTCTCTGCAATTGTATAATTGAAGCTTTAACAGGAGGAATGGAATATGTTCAGGATTCTGCAGCCAGTAGCACGACCATGGCATGACCGGCAGAAAAACGTGGCTATGTCCGATTGTATAAATGGATGATCCGTTGGTCCTTCAGCCCATCACATGTTGCAAATTTCTTGAGTCGTCAGGGGGGGGTATTAACTAAATCACAAAGAATCTGTGATTCTACTAGTTACCTCCAGCAGCCAAGCCCTATTCTGGCACATACTCAAGCAATCTACACATGCTCAAAAGACAGATCCTCTTGGAACGCAATTAGCGTGTCATTGAAAAGCTCCATTGGACGAGAAACTCGTGAGCTCCAAATCATAGTACCCGAAATTGCCTGGCCTGCAAAGTTTATGCTTCAACTGATCGATGTAATCAAGGCAAGGTTACCAAAAATACTCCCATAGTTCTCGAGAAAGATTTTAGGATTCAATTGATCGATGTAATCAATGCAAAGTCACCACAAATGTTCCCACTTATGTTGAGGATGAGCTTTTATGATTCAATTGATTTGTGATCAATGCTAAGTTACCAAAAACGCTCCCATTGGTTTTGAGAATGAACTTTTATGATTCAATTGATCAATGTGATCAATATTAGGTTCCCAAAAATGTTCCCATTGGTCTTAAATTTTTTTTTATGCTTCAGTTAATAGATACAATGAATGCCAAGGAACCAAAAATGCTCTCCCTATTCTTGAAAACAAGTTTTAAGGTGTAGGAGGACTGTCTGCAAATATACCCTTCTAGATTTTGGATCTCAAATCTGGAAGGGTCTATTTGAAGACCCTTCCCCTATGACTACCATGAGGAGGGCAGCCTACCTTTCAACACAAAATCAAAATAATGAAATAAAAATGAAAGAAACTTAAAATTTCCAATTATCCATGGAGAGGGTAGCAAGGTAAGTAGTCCAACAGACTAATACCTTCTCAACCTTGGTGCCCTAGTTTTGTTAAGCTGTTATTTTCCAACAAACTACTTGCAAACTATTCTAGCAAACTACAACATTCTAAAGGGCATGTTCTAAATGTAACACAAAGACATATAATAAACAAATATGAAAATTACAGTATTTTACATCAAACTACAATAAATTATTATAATTCTTAAAAGGAAGTAAGGCAAAAGAGAAAGGAAAAAAAATAAAAAATAAAACACAAGTCTCCCAACCTTCACACATTCTTTGCATTACTCTTTTTTTTTGTTCATACAAGATTTTTCTCTTTCATTCTTTCAAAAACTTTCCATACAAGACTGATAGACATCCATTTTTTAACCCCTTTTTTCCATAAATCACACAAGGTCCATATTTCACACACAAAAGTAGGCCCCTTTATTTTAATACTTACATAGTTGATTGGTAAACAAATATTAATCACTCATTTCCATGGACTAACTAATTTAATGCCTTCACTTTCAAAAAAATTAAAAGACAATAAAAAATCTACCACTAGTAATTATCTTAAGTATGAAAAGGTCATAGGACTAGCTAGTCTAAGTATATTCTCTACCCTTAACAATCTCTTAATGTCACTTTGTTGTTATGTTCTTTTTTGTGTTTCTATGCTTGAATGCCATTTTTGCTACATTCTTTTTCTCCTTTGTTTTCCTCTTATTTTTGCATCATTGTGCACACCCTCTTTGATTTTCAATGTTTTTTTGTACTCTTTTTCGTTTTCAATTATTTTTTGTTTTTCCTTAGCTAATTATTCATCTCTTTTGCATCTCATATTTTACACACTTCATCTTTGTTGTAATTATTCATTTTTGTTGTTGTCGAAATCTTATTCACAATCAAGGTTCCCAAAAAAGGAAAAAAGATTTTAAGACTTTTGTGGGGCTATTTTTTGAAAATAACATTAATTTCAAACAAATTTAAGTGAAAAAAATTGAATAGTCCAATTTAAGATTATTCATGTGATGACAGTGAGTTTTCACCTTCACACATAATTGTGTATCATATTTTGGTTTATCATTAGAAACACAAAAAATCCCAGAATGACTTTCAATGGATAACCCACCATGTCTTTTGGTAAGATTATTTCCTGCACCTAAAGTTAAACATTTTGAACCCATTGAACATAATTCTTTTGTCAAATTGCTAGAAAAAATGGGTCCTTTGCCTTGTAGCATTTTTTTTCAAAATTCAAGATTTTGAAAATTTTACATGATTTTTTTTCATTAAGTTCATCCAATGAATATGAACTTTCATAGAGGGGGGCATGTTTTTGTTGTATAAAAAATTTAAAATCAATTGTATGACTTTATGCATTCCTTTTGATTCCTTTTTTAAAAAGTGTAGTTTAGACATTTGATATAGTTAGTTTACAAGATTCAAAAGTCAAAATGACATTTACATTATAGCCAAATTATTTTAAAATTATTTTTATTAATTTAACAAGGCATCATTTCATCTATTGGCATACAACAATCCACTACAATTATAATATTAATGTAATTTTTTTTTTAAATCCAAAGTTTTTTTTTTTAGACCTTTAAATATAGCTCATTCCTTTTTGTACCCCAATCATGAATACACCTACTATTCACAATTTTCTTGTAACACTTCAACTTATGTCTTTTTATCTATTTTTGAATTAATTATATATATATATATATATATATAGTGTAGGTTTTTTTAAATAATATATTTGATGTTTTTTTTAATCTTTTTTTTTGGTGTGTGTGCATGAATTGGCATTGCTTTTTATTTTTCTTTGTAATTTTTTTCATCTACAACCTTTTTTTCTCTTTCAAATTGTGTGGAAATGGACAACATGTTTTTCAAAATCATTCATAATTTTTCTTTTGATTTAAGTTTTTTAATAATAATATTGGACCTTCTTCCAAAAAGATTTGTAAAAACACATTTGAATAATTTATTGATGAATTTTGTTCGAAGGTTTATTTGAATTAAACCTTACACAACTTAGTTAACTATTTGTTATTAAATATGTTAGATCAAGGTTTACACCATCCACACCTTATCAACCTTCTATATTAAAGTTTATTCCATAACTATTACAACATCTACATTTTTTTCTTCCATTTCTTTAGGTGTTGGGATTTTATGGTTTGGTGATGGATTTGATGTTTACTTATAACTACTTGAGTTTAAAAAATTTCTTGAGCTTCTTGAAACATGTCACTATTGTATTATTTGCAAACTTTTACTAACATGTAGTTTCTTTGAATGTTAATGTTTTTGAAATCCATATTGCAACTAAAGGTTCTATGAACTAGGTTTTTTTGTCCCAATGTATTGTTGCTAATGTCATTGATTGTCATATGGTTCATATTGTTATTGTTTTGTTGATTGTCATGTGTTTCTTGTTACAATTAATGTAGTTGACTATCATGTGCTTCTTGGCATTGATGATGAATTTGTTGTTAATTAAGTATTTTTCAAGTCTCGTTTATTAAAAGTTGATGACACATAATTGGATAATGCTAACACATAGTTGGATGATGTTAACATAGGGGTCACAAAGCTAGCAAACACATTGAAGTTTCAATTAAGAATGCCTTTGACGAATGGTAGAAGTTTTAAGGTTATGAAATTGAAATATTTATATTAAATTTGTTTGAAAATGAAGATTTTTTTATGGGGCTTTTGGACTTTTTATCATGTTTATTCTTCAAAGTCTGAAAAAAAATGAAAGCATTTACTTTCTTACCAAATAACTACATTGATATAACTTTTTGAATTTTTTTTTTCCTCTATTTTTTGTTTTAGTTTGTTAACCTTAAACATTTACCAATTTTTTTTGAAAGGGTTTTTGTTTGCTTGAGTGTATAGAAAGCACTACCCCATGTAGTTTTTTGTGTAAGCTTTTGATCAAAATACCATACAATGCAATGCTAGATGTGTTTTATTGAAAATTTGAAATTGCAATAATGTAGTATGTAACAAACACATCACAAAGTTGTTAAGATATATCCATAGGGCCTATTCAAGGTTAGGGTTCCATAAAAAGGAAAAAGAATTCTAGGAATTTTGTAGGGCTACTTTATATAAATAACATTTACTTCAAACAAATTAAAGTGAGAAAAATTGAATGATCCAATTTATGATAATTCATGTGATGGTGGTGAGTTTTCACATTCATATATAATTGTGTATCAATATTTTGGTGTATAGCCCAAAACATAAAAAATCCCAAAACATCTCAAAATGAGTTTCAATGGGCAATTAAACATGTTTTTCTTGTAAGATTATTTATTGCACATGTGACTTGCACCTAAAGCTAAACATTTTAAACCCATTAAACATATTTTTTCAACCAAATGGTTTAAAAATGAGTCTTTTGCCATGTCGCCCTTTCTTTCAAAATTTCAAGACTTTGAATTTTTTGTATGATTTAGTTTTTCATCAAGTTCACCCAATGAACATGCATTTTCATAAAAGGGGAAATTGTTTTGTTGTATAACCAAGTTGAAATCAATTATATGACTATGCATTCCTTTTGATTATTTTTTTTAAAAGTGCAATTTAGACACTTCATATAATTAGTTTAAGACTTAAAATGACATTTACATAGTATCCAAATTATTTTTAAATATTTTTATTAATTTTACAAGAGATCATTTTATATATTGGCATACAACTATCCACTGCAAATATAATAATGCAAGATAAACAAAAATTCGAAGTTGTATTTTGTAGTCCTTTCAAAATAGGTCATTACTTTTTGGTACCCCAATTGTTAATATTACACCCCCATAGTAATGAATATAAATGGTATGTTGGTAATATTGTAAAAACATCAAATTCATGGCCTGTTAAAAACAAAACCTCATTCACCTATGTAAATTAGATTAATTATTAATCTAAATAATTCATTAAAATAATTATCAACTACCAATTAATTAACTACCTTCTACCTATTACTACCTACTAATTTGGTAATAGTTAAGTAAAGCATAAATTATTTAAACTATCAAAGAAAATTATAAATTGCTACATAATGATAAATGTAAATAATTAATAGATTGAATTAGATTTCAATGAATAGGAAAATTTGAAATTATAATTATCAGTAATAAAAAATAATATCAATAACATTAATAATAATTGGTTTTAATTATAATAAATAATAATAAAATTTATGAAAATCATAAATATTTTTTTAAAAGAAATTATTAGTGATGAATTATAAATATTACATAATATGTAATTAATTAATTACATATTACTTAAATATTATGTACTAATTAAGTAGTGTAAACTGAATATGGTTAAATATAACATAATTAAATAGATGAGTATATTATTATAGTTTTAATATATTCCAAAACACCTTAGTATACATCAAATGTATGGGTACATCACATAGGAATAACCAAGTTGTGATGACTTTTGTGTTTAATTGGATGTAAAGGCCTCTTCTTAAATGATAAGCTGAAAAATATAATCACCTTGAAAGGATGGAAAATTTAATAATCAGAAATTAGTTGCACCATAAACATAAGAGAAATCGTAGGTTGAAAAGGTTGGTGATTAATTGTAAAAATGATAAAACATAGTCACAAATGACATTTAATTACATATAGTTGCAAACTAAATAATTGCATAATACAATTTTTTTTTAGTAAAAATGTTCCATTAATTTATTTAAATTCACTATGGATTACCTTATGAATGATGTATTTTTTCATTTTCAAAGAAGTTGTCCATAACTAGTCCATTGTCTAATCTGATGATAATCCAAATTTTGACCGGTTTTACACCTTGGACCTAAATGGAGGAGTGATGAAGTTTGCTTCATTTTTTCTCCTATTGGTCACAATCAACTTTAACTTATTGTTAATACCTTTAACATTTCACTTTTCTTTTTTGAAAGAAAAAAATTTGTTCGAAAAAATTAAAAGAAAGGTGGGCTTTGCACGAATGGAGGAGGTTCTCATTCCATGAGAGTACAGGATGGAAGTGACGGGTCATCAATACCCAATCTAATATGGGACGTTTGTTTTTTCCCTTTTCCATTTTTGTTTCTTGCTTTGGCTTTTGTGTTTGTGTTTCTTGTTTTTCTTATGAGTTTTTTTTTTGGTTTTTGTTTTTAATTGCTTCTAATTTTTATGTTCATGTAGTTTCATTTTAATTTCCCATTGTTGTGTTTTTTGCAAATACATTAAAGTGAATAAACATCTTCAATATAAAAATCCTTTTTATTGAGGAGAGTAGGTTTTTGAAAAGGCAAAAATACACTTTCTTATTTTTTCATTTTTTGTGTCAATGTTTTTGTTTATTTATTTATTTCTGGGATCTAATTGGTTTTCTAGTGTTTGGATGAATCAATGACTGCTACTAATATTTCTATTCATGTGAACACGATAAGCTCTTTATTTTTATCTTGTTTGTTTGTGTTTGTTTTTAATGGTTTTGTTTTTTTACAAGAGGTTTTAGTTGAAGATCTTTGATATGGTACCTTTTGATGGTCTTGTTCCTATTGACAAGAGTTCAAGAACTACTACTATTCTTGTTTTAAAATCAAGAGTTTTTACTATTACTAGTCTTGTTTTTGATGTCAAAATGTTTGTTGTTGTTGATGTTTCACATCAAGAAATTCTATTGTTCATGTGCTGTTCAAGAGGAGGCCATGGTATAGGTTCAAAATCTAAATATATTTCATGTTGACAATGATGGTTTTTAGAATTTGATATTTTATTTTGAGCTTCCTAAAAACAAATAACAACTTGACATAATTCATGGGCAAAAATAACAAGTTCTCAATGTTAACACAATTTAAGTCATGTGGTGTTGAACCATTTATATAATTGCCCAATAACCATTAATTTTGTAGTTTATCCGGAATCTGATCCAAAATCCATTATGGGTTTTGTCAAAGATCTAGCACATAAGGCAATTTGATTTTTTTGTCTTCCAAGATGTTATTATTAGTGTTTATTGATTTTGGAGTTGAGTTGGAGCTTGGGATTTAAATGGTGATACCTTTACATATTTAGTGACTTCACTTGGAGCTTGTGATCCATCTAGACATTTAAGTTCATAACTTAGATTCATCATTAAATTCTTGTTTTTTTTTGATGCCATGGCTACTCTGACATGAGTATTGAGACTGAGCTCTTGCTTGATGTTTTTGTGTTCAATTTGAAATTTGGAGTTTCAGATTATATTTTTCTTTCTATAAATGCTTTAGTGAAATAAAATTGATTTTTCTTTTATGAAATTTGAATTTCAAATTACGTTATATAAATTTAAATTCTTTAAAGTTTTACAAGAAGTGGGAAAAGAAAAGTAAAGAAAAGGAAACATAAAAAGTTGAAAATGAAAAGTGTACCTTACGAAATCTGTTGCACTGCATGTTCCGGATTTTGGAAGGTACAGTGCAAAACTTGGCCTAGGTAGGGTCCCAAAAATACACCGGTTACGATTCAGTTGATCGATGCAATCACTTGGCGGCTAACAAAAGCGCTCTCAACTGGTCTTAATAACGAGTTTATGTGTCAGTTGATTGATATAATCATTGCAAGGCTACCGAAACACTCCCACTAGTTTTGCGAACAAGATTTTATCTTTCAGCTGATCGATGTCATCAATGCCCGGTTACCAAAAACACTCCCACTGGTCTTGAGAATGGCGAGACGCTAAATGAGCTTTTATGCATCAGTTTGTCGATATAATCAATGCATGGTTACCAAAAATGCTCCAACTGGTCTTCAGAACGCGTTCTCATGATTAAGTTGATTGATAATTTAAAATGCAAGATTATGAAAATTGCTCCCACTGGTTTTCGGAATGCGTATTTATAAGTCCGTTGATTTATGTAATCAATGCAAGGTTACCGAAGCAACCTCGGAGAGAATTCTTAGTGTATTTATAAGGCAGATATCAGGCTTACAAAAAGAGCCCTAGGACGGAGGGTGTGAGATTGTAACATCCCTAGGGCGCAGGATGTAAGCCAATAGGATTTTTCGAAGGGAATTTTTCTTTAAAACCATTGATTATTTCGGTTGTTACGCAGTTTAGGGTATTACTGCGTGCACCCAGGGCTCCGCACCCGTTGCTCACACAGTAATTCCCTGATAGCAGGGCCTTACCCTATACAAAACCGCTCCCAAGTGGGTTGATGAGGTGGCTTATGGCCTCTGCAAACAAGCGTGGCTACTTGTGTAGTCACATCACCCGTCCGCATTTGAGGTCTTAGACGGCATCTCGAGACCTCATCATATTTTTACATCCTTTCTTCTTCTCCTCTTTTGTTGTGAGCGATATGCACAGAGATGCAGAAAGTTGGAGAGGAAACAGTGCAGAACTTGAAATTGTAGTTGTTTTTTTCATTTTTTCTTCCCCCCCCTTCACCCTCTAGAGTGTCTTACTTGGTTTTGCTTTGGAAGAACAATTAGCATTGGTTCTTTCTGTTTTTTGAAAGGGTTCAGGCATTGTGATTCTGCCACGGTAGGGTGGATACAACACCTCCTGGGTTCCTTCTCTTCTGGACAAGATTTTTCCAATGGTGAGAGACTGGACAGATGGATGGAGATTACTCATTCTTGATGGATGGATTTTCGAGGCTTTTTTTTGAGAATACCATTTTATGGTCTTTTAGGAAAACCTTTGTTATGACTCAGTTGATTGATCTAATCATCATCAAGCCTACAAGATAACCAAAAAACGCTCCCGCTCATCTTGAGAACGCGTTCTCAAATCTATTTCAAAGAACCAGCTTTACAAAAACGTTAATAAAACCATTTCTTTTTCACTCGTAAGGTGTAATCCCTACAACCGGATGAAAAATTAAACGCTGTCGTCAACCAGGCTGCTAGCTGGTGCGAAAAAAGAATCAGGTCCCCACTAGCGAACGTTGGTCGACAATCAGTTACTTTCTCGTGTGAAAAGGTCCCATTTTGTAATACGCCAAGCGTATTTGTACGAATATGTGACAAGACGTACGTATAAATGACAAGGAGAAACTGGTACCATACTCCCGGAGCGTATTTGTGGCGACTTTTTTCCAAGTAGGGTCCAGAAAACATCGATTTGGTATCTTCTTTCCTGTCTTCTTCTGCTGCTAGCCTTACTAATTTAGGCCAGGAATACCCTGATCATGACAGCTAAAAGTTGCAATTTTCTTACATGCAATGGTCTATAAGAAATTGGAACCTTGGAGGGTGTTTGAGATCCGTAGGTACCACAGAAAAAAGTCAGGATATACAACCTGATCAATTCGGCATAATGTATGCCCACCTACCTGACTGAGGTTGTGGCTGAACAGTACAGATGTCAGCGAAACATCCAGAGTTGATCTGTTTCCTGCAATGATAGTGTATGTTATACCTATGTCCTGAGATGGGCAGTAACGCGGAAGGAAAGTTCAAATAGCTGTAGTTTTGTTTACAAACAGTGGTGTGCAGCTTGAAGATTCTACAAAGTCTGTAATTCGACACACAAAAATAGCATGGTGCTACACTAGTATTGTATTCCAGACTGCACTTTGGAGTGCGCACTGGAGGAATATAACTAACTTGACACAGACTGAGCACCAGATATAACGAGCAAGGAGCACAGCGTCAATCCACTCTATAAAGGCCCAAAAACTTCAGTAATTTCACAAGGAAGTTGGACATATAGAAGGTCATGCAGGGCATGCACAACTATAGAAGAATCTGAAATCTTGAACAGTGTTTAAGAGCAGCTCCAGCGGTGCTCAGTATGTGACCCTGGAAATTAAAATTGGATGAATAAAAAGTCAAAACATGCCGGATTGGCTGAGCAAAATGGTTTTGACCCTGCATTTTTAAGCAAAGGTGCCAGTAAAGGGCACAGCAAAGCGTAACACCTACCAGACAAGAGTGTAATACCTATGATCTAACCGCTGCTCCCTGTTTCTAATTCGCCAAACATACCTACTGGTCCAGGTGGGTTGCTATTAGTATTCTCCCACATATTTCCAGTCCGAGTTTTAGTTTTATGGATAGAGTTAGAAATAAATAAATAACTAAGTTGGATGTGAGAAATATTTTTGCAGAGTCACATACTGAGCACCGCTGTCTGTGATCTAAGAGAAGGCAACCCTGCGAGGAAAAGTCATTAGCGTAGCACATGTGGTCTATGATTGTATATTACAGGCAAAAGACTGACGTGAGTGGGTATCGCGGACGAATATCTAACCGGCGTCCCTAGTGTGATTGCTGATGATACACGCTGAGAAGCTGCATCGAACAATGACCACAGCTGAACCATAAGAACCGGTTGCTGAAAGTTGTTTCTCACATCCAATGGTTCGGCAACCAGTTGCTGTATTCTGGTTCAACAACTGCGTGCAGCTCCTTGAAAGTTGCATTCATTCTAGAGTGTAAAGGATAAAAACTTCACTAATCATCCATAACATGGCCGAAATTACTTGTTTAGTATTCAAGGATGTGCCATGGATTTGAAAAGAAATTGGAAATTTTAACACCGTTGAACAGCGTGCAGGTAATGACAGGACAGAAAGTTATCGAGCAGCTGGGGACGAGAAGGTAATGACGGTCCAGAAAAAGTTAAGGAGCAGACAATGAGTACGGGGGGAAAAGTTAGCAAGCAGGCGATAACTGGAGAGAAAGTTAAAGAGGAGCTGGTAATTATGAGTACGGGAGAAACAGTTCTCGCCAGCAGGACGTACTTAGATATACATTGACGAGAGGAAAAGTTAGCAAAATTGATTTAAGTAATATCGGCGAAGACGGTAAAACATGCCTCACGATTCTTTGCTGAAACACAGTCTGCATCATCAATCGAAGGACCACTTGCTTGCATCCGTTGTCTTAAGGACAAGTAAATACCTCACTCATTAGTACTTGCTTACCTCACCAAAATATATGCACGGTTCCATAGGAGACGTCCTGAGATTTTTAAACTGTGTTTAGAAAGTGAAGCCTTATTCGCTATTCAAGTGAACATCAAGTTTCAAATTAGGTGAGGTTTTTAACAGAATGCCCACAGTGGCAGGTCACTGTGGGCATTTTGTTGTTCCCATGCCTTCAAACAACAGAATACCGACAGTGACCTGCCATTCACCTATTTAAAAACCTCGCCTAATTGTGAAATTGTGCAAGAAGATTATCCTTGGTAATGTGTGTATCGTTTTCTACGACTAAGCTTATAATGCTCAAGTGGCGAGGTTTACTTTGTTATCTATGAGGAAAGTTCTTCTTGGTAAGGAACCTCCAAAGACAAAGGAAAAATTAAGTCAGGTTTTTAAGCTTGGAGATGACAATTTAGTACTTCCAGATTTGTATTAGAAAAACTGAGAATTTGAAATCTCACCCGACCTGCTGGATGTATGTTTCAATTCAGTAGAACCTGAACCACCGTCGTCTCGATTAACGCCACTTTGCGCGGCTTCTTTTTACGCCCATAAGGTAGGAGCCTGGACTGGACCCCGGATTCTTTTTGGACGCCCAACTAGCTAGCTTGCTAGCAGCCTGGACTACTGGGCCCCCGGACGGATTCCTTTTGCGCCCACCAGTTAGCAGCCCGGTTGACGACGATGTCACCGAAAGCGGGGTATGGCCGGTTTTTCCGGGACCTCGGGAAACGGGAATAACGAACGTACTCCAAAAAGGGTGGTCACTCGCAGTACACTGTACAGGATACTGTTCTCCTTTTCACATGACGCCGTAGCCACATGTGCTTCGCACTAGCCACGGGGCTCCGTATTTGTGTTCCTCCCGTCAGCTGGCATCCTAGTTGACGTCAGCATTTACTGTTTCATGTATTTTCATTGCAAAGTAGAAGGTACATAACTTTGTTTTGAAACATATGGCATGAAAAATTGTAAAGCTGGTTAAATTTCATATCAAAACAATTGAAGCAATCTGTGGTATTATATTATAAGGAGAAAATTTCGAAAAAATTATCAAATATGAATAAGAGTTTTAGCACATAATCCCATTACTCCAGATGGTTTTAGAATTTTCATCCAACTTATGAAAAAGAAAAAGCTTTCTTTTCCATTTCAGTGGTCGGCCCTGGTCTCAAGGTAACCAGCAGCCTCTCCCTGGTTGCCAGACATAGCCATCCCCAATGAGAATGGGAACACCTGCTTTTCATCTACACAGATTAGTAGTTACCACAATAATTTCATCCAGGCAGCAAAGGGTGCGGAATCACTGGGCCAATGAGAGCCAAGGGTGGTGCCTACCTAGTAGACTGTTATTGATGTTTCAAAGTTTATGGCTTTTTAACTTGTTACCTGACAGGCAATCAGAGTGTGGAGATTCTCATTAGGGATGGCCATGTACTAAACACTCTTAAGACCAGCACCCACCAGTGCACCATCCACTGGATGCCCATTAATATTACTCAGTTATGGATGAACCTCAACTGAGTTAATATTTGGTTTCACCCTGGTAACCCATTTTGTAAGAAATAGGCCTCATATATAGGTAGATAGGTAAGAAACTAGGTAACTACTAGGATAGTTTATAGTTTACACATAGATAAGAGCTGTTTTAACTACCTACCTACTAACAACCTGCTTGTGGGTTGTTAATAGGTAAGTAGTTAATAAAAGCAACTGAGCTCCACCATGGTTAGCTAGGGATCTGGAATCCAACAGAAAACTGTTTAGGAAACAGTTAAACTGGTAAGTGGCCACTTACCATCCGTCCTTTATGGTGCGCTGGTGAGTGCTGGTTCAGTGTGGCCGTCCTATCAAGACCAATTCTTTAAAAACTCCTGTTACAAAACCGTATTGAAACCAAACTTTATTTCTAGTGTATTTTTTTGGATAGTTATAACTTGAAATCTGATTTGGGACCTTCCCGAGTCCAGGAAGATCCTTGCCAGCCTATCATACCAAAGTTATAGAAGGAACTTCATGGAATCTCCACCTTTCTGAGTTAATATTTTCCTTTCTTTTTGGTTTCTTTCCTCTGAAACCACCATTATCGTGTCTAGAGGAGAGCTGTTACTGTAGGGGAGGGTTCTTCTAGGCTTGGAGTTTTATCGGGTTCCTCCCCTTTAGTTGATATGCTTCAAACTATTGGTGGAGGTTTTGGTACTTAGTGGTTACCTTGCCTCTTTGTGACCCGCCTCTTTTTGGGCTGTTTGCTTGCCTGGACTTTGGTCCTTGCCCCTTGTTTCTTTTTCTCTCCTTTTCTTGGGTGCTTTCTTTTTATGAAGTTTGGCAGGGTTTCAGAATTATCGCGGGTGCAAAAATAAAAAGAAGAAACGATCCCTGACATCTCGGCCACTAAAAAAAGTACCAAGTTACCAGATGACCCTAAAAGAAGCTGAAAAAATGAAGACGAGGCAGAAAAAAAATCCTCAAATCCAAGAAACACCCGGCCTCATGACAGCTTCCTCAATCCACGCAGGGTCTAAAGATTGACCCTAATCAGTACAACAGAATTATTGGGTTCTCAGATTTTTTGTGTAGGGGAATTCTCGAGGAACGGAGTGTTCGCGAAATAAACGCCCGCCTGAGGCAGATACGAGGGGCGATATTTCAGGAACTCCACTACTCACAGGGCGTTACCACTCCTCAGAATTAAACACCTGCAGAATTCTATATGATCCTGGATGTGTGCCCAGTCATGACATTAAGCTACGGCCTGTGAGTGAGATAAGGCAAAACAATTTTTAATGGCGAGGAATTCTTGCATGTTGATCATGTGACTTGGCGACTTGACGCATTGCAAGTCACCCAAAATTGATGCGTCAATTTAAGTGGGACCACATGCATCTTGCGGAAACCATTAGCCACGGCCAGATTCAGATTCGACCCCCAGCAGCAGCTACCGGAAATTCAATAACTGGACCGCATCATTCACAAGTATTGCCCTCATGCGTTGATGTTTTGTAATATTCTTATTTCTTGTCATGTGTTGATGTTGTTTGTAGTGTGCAACACCAATTTCGTCGTTCGCGCATGAATTGTTGAGCATTTTCTAGTTCCTAGCCATATGAGAATTAGCTGCGGGCCGCTTTGATCCTGATCTAAGCGGCTTGCCCTACACATAGAGATGGAATGGCAGGTGAACTATCTGGATGCGATATTAATACCCTTGTCTCTGGCGATTCAGATTTCGTATCACGCCATTCTATTTCATCGAGTGAGGCACACACCCCTGAGGACGGTGATCGGGTTCAACCACATCGTAAGACGGCTATGGGTTTATAGCATGATGAAGGTAAGTAAATAAATGGGTAGCTAGGGATGATGTAACTTCAACTATTATTGTCATAGAAATTGTTCTTGCAATTTCAGCTTTTGTCCGAGTTTCATGAGTAGTCTCTACCTTAATCGACGTACTGCCTCTCTGAAACACTTCAAAGTTCCCAAAAACTTGTTACATGAGTTGGAGAATGCGGACAGTAGTAGTACTGACGCAATATCTGGTGGCTTGGATTTTGCGACAGGACAACGAGAAGAAAAACCTACTAGCAGTCCAATCGCTACGCAACACGATAATGGGTTCGACTCTGATGGCATCCACGGCAATTTTGATGAGTTCCACCACAGGCGTATTCATGACCAGCACGTATTTAAACAGTATGAGCAAGCCTATGCTGGGCGGAGCTAACGATACCTTAACTTCCGTCAAGTACATGACCTTACTGTTCTGCTTCCTGTTCGCATTTCTATGTTTCATGCAATCAGTGCGCTACTTGAATCACGTCAACTACCTCATCAATGTCCCACTTCATATTGAACCTTTTTCTTCTTCCTCCTCTTCTAATTCAGCGACAAATTTATATAACCACCGCCCGCTGCACAGCCAACAACAACAACAACAACAACAGGTGGTTCAGCACGGCCAGGTTCAGCCTGTGGAAAATTTATTACAGCAACGCCCAGAGCTGCAAAAAACCATGCATTTAATAACGTACGATTACGTCGCCGATGTGTTGACAACCGCTTGCAATTTCTACACCTTTGGCACCCGCGGATTCTACATCGCATTTCCGCTCATTCTCTGGCTTTTCGGGCCGGTGCCCGCACTCGTCTGCTGCGCCGCGCTGGTGCCGATCATGCATTTCTTGGACACGGTCGCACCTGTGGTGGGCGGCGGCGACAGGAATCGAGACCGAGACGTTCTCCGCACGCGAGATCACGAGGCGCAAGTCATTCCCATCATTTCAAGTTGCGAGTACAACAACTCCTCCGAATTTTGTAAATTATCGAAAGTAAACGGAGAATTTAACCCCACTAAGAAAATTTAAGAAAACCGAAAAATAGTTCCATATTTCATATTTTTTTAAAAGTTAACTATCATAATTATTTCTTCAACCATACTACCTATTGTAAAGGAAAATTTCAGGAAATATTTCCTATTTTACTCTCTCCTCTTGGAGTGTGCTATGTAATTAAAGGTCCTAACCTCCAGGACTTTTAATAGAAAGTTATAATTTATTACAGTTCTGTAAATTTATTGAGTTCTGAAATGATTAAGAGTTCCTGAGTTCAATTTGGATTATTGGAACATGGTCTAGTTTGATGAAAATGTTTTGGGATTAAGATTAGAATCTGTTATCAATCAAAGTTCATGGTCTACTCTTATGTTGCAAAACAGAAGGAAATATTGTTTGTTTAAAATCTCTGAAAACATTTAAATTATCATTAAAAATAAAGATTGACCACTTCAAATTATGAAAGTTATATCAGTAGCCAATTGGTAACTTTGTTATTTATAAACTAAAGTTGCAATTATTAAAAAAATTCAGGTTTAGAAAATCTTACAAAGTATTCAACACAACATGCATTTTAACATACTAAAATACATAATAATTGGAAACTTCCTCATCTTGATCAGAACCAAAAATAAAAGGTATAATAAGATAAGTAAGGGAAATGCATTTTATACTAGTAGATATTTTAATTATTTCCGTCTATAATATAAACAATGGTTTCCAAACCAGTAGATATAAAGGACACGTCATATAACAATTTAGAAAAACACAATTTGAAACTCATTTTTCTACCAACCAACTACATTCAGAATATATAAATTCATGTGTAAAAAATACATTTTACATGTCATGGTAAAATAAGCCATTTCACACTTGTATTGATACACATGTAATATAGCCACAACACACAATTTCCATCATATTCATATTATCCATATAATTCAAAGTGCACACCCCTAAACCACAATTCGAAGTAACATAGTTGTGTTTTTCCAATCACTTTCCAATTATTTGGGCAGCCTAGACAGTCTAATTTAAACCAGCTACTTCACTTTTCAAATTCAAGGGTAACCAGATAGGTAGCATAACTTTGAACTTTTACTACATTACGATTTAGATGGGTGAGATTTTGTGCTTGGTACATCTCCTCTTTGCCCATCTTACAAAGGTGCAATTTGTACCAAGCATCACAATATAAGTTACTGAATGTATGGAAACAGAAATGTATCATGAATAGTCAACAAAAGGATATATATATATATATATATTGATTGACAAGCCTTTGGTGTTCACCTAATGACAACATTCTTCTTCACTGTTGAATTCAGGGATGTCCATAAATGGCATCTGCATATACCCAGTATTTGACATGATCGACCCACATCCCATGAAGCATTTTGTACAATGGTGTTCATCATGAGAACAATTTTGGTGAATTGGTCATATTTACGGGTGGATGATCAGAAATGTTCAGCTCTCTTGTTCAGCATTCACCAGCTTTCTTGTACACTGGTGGAAGGCCTGGCCATCTCTCATTCATGTGCGGGTAGGGTGTGATTGTGTTTTATTCTGGTAACTCTGTATCATACTGAACAAGATCTGGCAGTATGGCCATCCTGTGCCATTGCCTTTACACCAGGCTGGTAGCCATAGAATGTCATCCTCCCAAAACTTTAACATATATGCATCTCGTATCTGCCAAGTAGATAAAAGAGCTTAATCACTAACCCTTGAACCCTAAACCCCAAATCCACACATTGCTGGTGAACATGTTAGCAGTTGCAGAACCGCATTTGTTTTACACAACATAAATGCAAAGGAGACAATTAAACCAGCATCATCTGGTGAGGAATTACAGTAAACTCAGTGACATGGATGGAGCCTGACAGAGGACCAAACAGGCCAGCCCTTTTGTATATCTGCAGTATAAAAACCACACATGTTGTGGAGAATTCATCACTGTATTCTCTATCATCTTGCTCTGGAATCACCAGCAAGTCTGCAAAAGAAATGCCACACTTTTCACTCTTGATTATAATGCTTGGTAAGTCCAAACCCTGGTTACATGGGATGTGATGTATCTGTAAGATGTCTATGTTTGAATCAAATACAGGAATTAAGTCTCTAAACTGCACAAACCAGGTTAATGTAAGGTGCTGCAAAGCAACTGGAGTTTATCATAGTGCCAAGGCACTTGTTCAATGCTTCATTCCACATGTTTGATGCATAAGCTGGTTGGAGATGTGTCCACATTGTTATGACTGCTGCAACCTGTTAACATTTCCATCACAAATTCTGTTGTCAACTAAAGAAGCTCCACTGCTATGCAATGGATTTCTAGGGTGCAACCAGGTCAACTGCCTGCTATTCACAGTGCTTCCTATCAACACTCCTCCATTTGTGGAGGAGCTGACAGAATCACTCTCAAACCAAGAAAATAGCAAGAAACCCATTAAAAGGGTAAATGCCCTCCAGCTTGATATGCACTGACCAGATTGGAGTCCCACAGAGGAGGGTTTAGGGTCGCCTCCTGGTGTTTAGGGTTTAAGGTTCAACCCTCCTGATGTTTAGGAGGTCTCTTCCAGGTGTTTATCCAGCTGAAGATCATATTGTGGTAACCATAAGGTAGCCCATTCATGCTCTGTGCATACTACCAGGCAGCTGACTGGTTAAACCGTGCCCTCAAATCATGGTGCATAGGGAGCAGTGCAACATGTGGGTCTGCCACATCTTGAGCTGTAGCTTCCGCCACTCATCCCATGGCATCACGACTATCACCCCTCTCCCTGTTGCCAAGCATTGCACACTGTGCATCAGCAATGTTTCCCTAGCAGATTGTATTCATTGTAGATCACGTTATCAGTGCATGATTTCCCAAGCATCGTCTTTGATGAGATTATGAAGGACATATCTGGGATCAGTGAATGCCAGAAAAAGATAGGTCAGCAAATGTCAAGATCTGTGAAAATACCACGTCATTTTGGTGACCAGATTCTCCGAACCAGAGATTTTCCTCGCCATCACGCAAGCAGACTGCTGTATGACCACCATATGCACCTGTCACCCATTTCTAGATGGTCTCAAACCCACCCCAGCAACCTCGGATCTTGGAGAGTGCCAGAAAGTCACCAGAATGGATAATTTGCAGTGCTGGTATTGGTCACACATGGCTGTGGGCGCCTACTTAGATTGGCACCCATGTGTGACTAAAGAAATGCAATGTTAGCGCTCTCTCCCCAGCCAGAGTTGGAAAAGATGGGAAGCACATCCCACAAAGCCATCACAGTACCAAGCATGCCAGCAGGCATCATGAACACTGAGAAATCCTTGGTCTTCACCTGCAAGGCCACATAACAATAACCCAGCCTTGGTGAGCAATTCTCCCTCCAGGAATCAGAAGTCCCTAGGTTAACCAAAACTTCAGAAATGCAGTTCATTCAGCTATAGTTTACCCAACTATATGAACCTTTGAGGACTTCTAACACCAAGCATTCAACTATAAGAATTTGGACCCACAACCAGTTGGGAGAGAGGATCATAGAGCCTAGCCCTAGGTTATTTGATTGATGCCTCATGATACTACACTCCTCATTCATTGCTATCACAACATCTGTGTAAGAACTTTCAACAACTTTTGAATTCTCACAAGGAACCAGAGTTGTAAACTGAACAGTGTACATGGCAGTGATGGAAAGACTGGCATAGCACTTACATAATCAAGTGCTCCTTCCTTCCACTCATTTATCTTCAGGGTATGTTTGTGGGTCAAAAAATTGGAAGCCCATGTGACCTGATAGGGGGTAGCAAACACATAGAGATCTGACCACATCCAGGTACGGGCATTGCTAGTCTGCTAGCAGAACCCACAACAATTAGCAAAAACATTGCTAAATTTATGGACAGCAGACCCCAGAATTCACAACAAGGAACTCAAAGTCTGCCAAGAAAACCCATTTCTTGTAACTCTTACACAAAGAATCCAGATGACTGGTCAAATAAAGGTTCACAAAATAAAGAAAAGGAATTCAAGCACAATACCCCAGGCTACACCAATAAAAAGCTGACTCTGATGCAAACAAAGGTTTCCTTTTGATCCATGGAATTTCTTACTGCAGTTATAAAACATGGCCCCCCCCTCCCCCCCCATCTTTCATGCTTTAGGTCAATGAATTTGTTAACTTGAGATGAAGTTTTTGACTGATTTCCCAAGCAGCTGAGAGCTGGATTTGTATCCTTGAGATGTTCAGTTTTTGACTTTAAACAAGTTTAATAATGTGATCAATATACATTTACTCAAAGAAACAAATATAAAAAAATTTGATATTGATAATTTGTTAATATTACATTTGCATCCAAGGTCGTGTTATTTTAAGAGACTTTTGCATATGTCAAGGCCATTTAACATTTGTTATTCATGGTTGATTTGAGCTTTGCATGTTAGGATTCCAAGCAATCAGACATGGGTTGTGGGTTGAAAGTATAATGCACTGGATCAAAATGGGTGTTGCAAACATTGTTTTTATAATTGATGAGATGTAGCCAAAGTTACATGATAATTGTATTGAATCTTTTATTGTTTGGATTCAAATATGTGTGGTAGTTTATGTGTAGTGTAATGCATAAAACATTTATACAATTAAAAGAAAATTGATTGATTACACCATGTTTTCACCCTATGGTAGGGATAATTTATGAGCTTTTTACTTCCATGGTCCATCAATAGTGAAAGTACACTATAGAGGGGCCACTTTAGGCAAGAAATGTATTATTTTGTTAATACATTTTGTATTATTTTGGGGTAGTTTTTTTTAATCTCATTTAGTGTTTTGATAAACATGTAAATGGATTTTGATATGAAAACCTTCCACATAATTCTTGTTATATTTCAAATGAAAGTAATTTTTCAACAATTTTTTTTTTCAACTTAATCATTCTTGTTTGAATGAAAAACATCATCTCAATGTTTTTTGTGAAAGCATATGAATGGAACTTTTCATATGAAATTGAAAAGGTACAATCAACTCATATTCCATATATGAATAAGTATTTCATCATGTGTTATTATTATTTGAATCATTTTTAAAAAATATTTGGACTTTGCAATATATTGGTACATGTATTAATTTTTCATAAATGTACTATTTAATTATTTAATATCAATCAAAAATTGTAGTTTCTTTTGGCAATTGCATTATTTATCTATTGAAGTATCTTATTTTGAGTATATGTTATGAAAACCTCTTATAATATTGGCTTACTGAAAGTTGAAAGTTATAGAGTTTTGAAAAACAGTATTTGTGACAACATTTTCTGCCATCATAATGTGCCTTCACCCCAATGCATCATGAACCAAAATGCAAGGGAATTGGCTTCTATTAAATTGGTTGGATTCTTATACCATGAGAATAGTTCAGTGCTTGTGAAAGGAGTATGTTGCGAAGGATGTCATTTAGCCACCATTGTAATGTGATTCATTTGAACCAAAAACGTTTTGTGTGGTTGCATGGTTGTTGAAATACTAAAATTACTACAACTTTTTTTCTCATTTGTCACCACTTTTTCACAAGAAAAAATGCACAATATGCTAAGGGAAATCATGTCCATTCTTGAACCCAAATAATGTGCAAAACAATATAAGGTGCAAATTATTGAAAAAGGGTAAAAAATTAATTTAAATGTAAATAAAGTGTTTACAAACATATACCTAGAATATTTTTGATATACTTTCAAATTTAATAAAATATTCTTTTAAATAATATAATATTATTTCATAACATACCAAAAAATACCCCTATATCACATGTCTCGTACAAAAAATGATTTCCTCAAAACAATATGTTTGATTTGATGTTTGATTCAAAGAACAAAGGGACATAGATTGTCATGAAGTTGTTTCGTAGTTTGAAGATGGCTAGTTAGAGTTCATGGATGTGTATGATAATGTTGACCAACTTAAAATAGATACATCTTGAAGTGACACAACCCTTTTGTAGGATGCATATTCACTAGAGGACTCATTGTTTGGCGCTATTACTACTAACATTGAAGGAGCAAATGAAAGTTTGCTAGCTTTTGAACTCTTTCTATTTTTTGTTATATTTTTTTCAATATTATTGTCAAACGTCCCATTGTTATGGTGAATAACTTATGGGGTTTGATTCTTACATGTTGGGTATTTAACTTGATAATGTTTTGGTATTTTAAACTTTCAAATTGAATGCAAAAAGATATTTAATGCAATGAGTAAGGTAATAGTTTGAGAAGATCTTAATAGGGGGTGAAAAACCTAGAGACTTGTGCTCATTTACAAAAATTGGCCCAATGATTTTGCAATTTATCAAATTGCAACATTATGTAAGGATTTGTCAAAGAGTAATTTTTGAACTTGAGAATGTTCTATTCAATGATAATGAACAATTTCTTGTTGATCTATTAGGGTTTATGAGGAGGGATGGTGAGTAATCAAAACCTTTGAACATTGAGTTTTTACACTTGAGAAAGTGTAAAAAGGTGTGTGCCTTGTGTATGTGGGTTTTTAAGATGGGTAGTAATTCAATGTTTGTTGGTATCTTTTAACATGTGCCTTATTTTGTTTCAAATCACATTTTTTATTGAAAATGCTTGAATTTCACATCTTAAATCAAAAGGACTAAATTTTTTGGAACCTAATTGTTTTCAAGGGCATTGGACATGGGACCTTTGTCAAATGGATTTGTAAAAGAATGAAAAGTGCATAGTTTTTGGGTTTAGGAAGTGTGGTGTTTTTGTGAGATTAAGTGAAGCAAACATGATTGTCATTCTTTTTTGGCAACATGTCAAATTTATTGTCATTTAAAATAGTGTGAAATTCAATCCCTTCTCAATGTGAATATTCAATACCAAGATGCATATTTCATACTAACTAGTATGAGGTTATTGTCCATTCATACTTTTACCCAAGATCCATGTCATTTTTGCCCACCTAACATATCCATGTCAAGAACATTTGAATCATATTCATATCCCATATACAAATTGAAAAATTTGTAATGCACATACCCAATTTGTATGTTGAAGTGAACATACCTACCCAAAATTGGTATGCACATCCCTTCTTCTTCTTTTTCAAATTTCTAATGTAACAAAAGGTGGTGAACATCGCAAGATAGATTCAACATTAATTGGTGACAACTTTTTTCTTACTAGCAATTTTTTTGCCATAAGGTGAAATTAAAAATTAAAAATTAAATTATTTCTTGACTATAATTCTAAAGGAAAAAAAAAAGGAATAGTTGTCAAATTGTTATATTTGGTTCAAGTATGTATCTAAAAATATAAAATGGATTAAAATTTGTGCTTCATATTTATTTTGTAGGTAAATTTTACTAACCTTCCTAAAGATGATCATTAGTTTTTCAACATCTTCCTATGGATGATTGTTGCTTAGGGTGTGCACAAAAGGACTTTAGAAATCACATTATTACATTCTATAATTTTTTTTGTGGTGAATTTTTGAATTAAAACAATAGGAAAAAAAAAAAAAAAACATGTTTAAAATATTCTAACATAGATGCCTAGTTTTTTTTATTTAAAAAATGCCAAATAACAAGGAAAATTTTAGCTTTTCAAAGAAATGTCACCACTTTTTGACTACCACCAAAAGTCTATCATCACCACATTGCTCTTTGGAGAAAACGGTGGATAATTTTCTAAAAGCTTTTGTCCATAAATGTTGAATATCCCTTGGGATACTTGCCATTTTAAAAAATCATACTTTAAAAAATGAAAAAATACCAATTCCCAACCTCAAACCAAAGGGGAAAAAAATCAAGCTTGTTCAATTCATACTAGGTAGAAAACATTTTCCTTGCTATTTTTAGTATGTTTTTTTTCATTTTGCCTACGTTAATCTTAGGGGCACTATTGTGGGGACACATGGTAACCTCCATTAATTTTTATTTTTTTTAATAAATAAAATTTCGATACATGGAAAAACCCATGGCAAAAGAAATTTGTATTTACATTCTTTCAATATCATTTCTATTTACTGTCGCAACCCCACTTTGGCCAAGTGTGGGGGTGAAGCCCAACACTTGGAAAAGTTGGAGGTTGGGAGTCTTCCGGGACTCCCGAATGTTCAGAGCTCGACAGCAAGGGGCAAAACACCTC
>Ga0116229_10001628_pt1 | contig 35472 bp, 29 predicted proteins | sample S1TSphgellanicum_3_FD_87313 | JGI IMG/M metagenome (GOLD analysis project Ga0116229, IMG submission 87313) | Host-associated microbial communities from peat moss isolated from Minnesota, USA - S1T2_Fc - Sphagnum magellanicum MG | ecosystem: Host-associated > Plants > Peat moss > Unclassified...
GATGTCAATTTGAACGCATCAATTTTTCCATCGGTCCCAACATGAAGGTTGATGTTCACACAATTAAAAAAATTTCACTAGTTTTTACTGTTACTATTTAACCTATATTTAATGACCACATATTCAGTAACATCCTAATTGACATGCATCAAGATCGTTTGTCACTTGGAAAATATCAACAGATTATAGTTCGCTAGACAAGTCAACCCCTATCTAGATTGTGATTGAAAATGGAGAAATTTAGTCACAATCTAGTGAGGTCACCCCCTATCTAGTTAGTGACAAAAAATGGAAAACTTCACTTGAAGTTGCACATGTCACCCCTACCTTGTCCAATTAGTGACAAAAAATGGAGACTTTCCTTCATAAGTTGAACATGTCACCCCCTATCTAACTTGTAATTGAAACTAGAAATGTTTGGTTGTAAACTAGATAGGGGATGAATCTAGCAAGCCATTGAAAATGAAGATGTTTAGTTGCAAGCTGGACAAGGGAATGGTTTAGCAAACAACCAAAATTGGAAAAATTAGGTCACAAAAGTGTTAATGCTAGAAAGTTTTCTAGGCCAATTTTGAAAAGTTGTAATTTTGTATCAAAAATTAGACTTTACCAATTTTTGATATATAAAACAATTTTACAATTCTACAAATTTCACGTTTCTATTGACTTTACGTTACTACCGATTAGGTTAGAACCAATTTTAAGTTAGAATTGGTTTTAGGTTACTACCAATTTTAAATAATTATTGATTTTTAAAAGTTGTTTATTAATAAAACCAAAAAATCAATTATTGCCTCTGATTTCAATTCTAGGTTCTAGATGAAGAATAAGGTTGGATAACTTGGAGTTGAGGAGGATTTTTAGGGATTTTTCATTTTTTTAAGATCCCCACCATTTTTTTTACAAACTTGAAGTCTTCTCTTGGGGAAGTTCAAGGGGTCTTTTTATTGAGCTTTGTTTTTGGATTCATTTGTAATATAATTTGGGACATTAGAGTTTTTTGCATGAAGTGAATTTTTGATTTGCAAAGTGTATTGAGGTTATTTTTCCCACTTGTTGTTTTGACTACAAACTTTGAAGATGATATAGTTGTTTATTGTTATCTACTTACTTTCTTTAAGAGAAAATGGTAGGTTATTTGCCTAATTTTTTTCTACCTATTTTAAAATGATTATTTGTCACTAAACACTAGCAAATTTGAGGTGTTCAAACTTGTACTTATTTTTAATTACAAAGCATTTGGGAATTTGTTAGGTGGGCTAACAAATAGTTTCAAGGGATTGGTCTAATAAGCGATCAAAATTGGAAAGTTCAATTGCAAGCTAGACACATCCCCTATATAGATTATGACCGAACTTCTCCAATTTCCCAATCCAACTTGTGACCACAAATGGAAAAGTTAAGTCACAAGTTGAACACATTAGCCATTTATCCAACTTGTGATCGAATACGGAAAATTTCGGTCCTAAGCTAGACAGGTCCATTGTCCAAGTTACAACAAAAAATCTCCATATTTCATTGCAACTCGGATTGATCCATTGGCTAGGTTGCAACCAAAATTCAACAGCTTTGGTTGCATCTTCAACAAGTCACCCCCCTATCTAGCCTACAACCAAATATGGAGAAGTTTGGTCGCAAGCTGGATAGGTCACATGCCTCTAGCTTGGGACCCAACCTATCTACTTTCGATCGCATGATACACAATGGCACTGTGTAATTTACGACTGAAATTGGATAGGTTTTGTCGCAATCTATCCATTTTGCCAAACCCGTCCATTTTTTATCATATTCAATCGCAAGACCTAAACCTAATAGCACCATTTTTTTATAACAATAGGGTAGTTGAAATTCAACACATGTGCCAACTATCTTCGAGGAGGTGAGAGGAGGGAAGAGAATGTGGGACCCTTATAAAAAATGTCATTCCCATCCACTAACTTCACTTTCTTCTTGAACATGTGAGGATTGTGGTTGTGTGAGCAATCCTTGCCTTACACTTGGAAGAAAGTGGTGGATTCTTTGACGTTGTAAAGTTTGGATTCTTCAATTTTTAAACAATTGTTACCAAATTTCATTGATTCAACCTATCTAATATTCACCTCACGACTCCCAATAACCATTATAATTTACATTATAATTTGTAAGTATTTAAAATTAATTGTAGGTCATAAACCTCTCTATTTGGCCTTTAAAGCTATTAGTAAGGATTATTGTAACTAAAAAGATATAGCAAATAGACTTTTAGGGATAGGATGGTAAACTCAAAGGATGAAGGGACTGATTCAACATCACCAATGGTTGGGCTAAGGCCTCTTCCAAGGAAGTGAACAAAAGGCAAGAGGCACAACCCAAACAAGGAAATTTTGGAGGATCATAATCAATTGGCATGGGATGGATGGCAAAGTGTACCCAACCCTTGGACACATTATGTGGCAAGCCAATATGTTAATTGGTGTCACATTGACAAATTTTGGCCAATGTAGAGGCATGACACTTATGTCAAAAATAATGCAACCCATTTTAATAATTATAAAGACCATCGTATGAAATCGCGATTGGTGGATGTCAATTTGGCTATTTGGGGTCATGAGAATTCAAATGCAATGTGGTGCCATTGTACATGGCCCAAATGGTGTATGCGGAGGTGGCTTTGGGTGTTGAAATGGATTGGTACAACATCCCAACAAGCTCCCGATCACAACAAAAACTAAATCTACACCATAGAATTCTATGGTTGATCAAAACTTGGCCCAACCCCTTTTATGTTAACATTCCATTTAGAGTTTTTGGATCTAAATGATCCCTAGTGATGCCCACTCCCATTAATTTATCTTTTGATGCCCATGACAATGAAATATATATTAACCGTGATTTTCCTCACATGTTGCACAACTAAAGGACCCAAATAGCCTCCAAGATGTCATTACAAATGTCATTGAAAGGTGGGGGTTTGGATTGGAGGTAGAACATCAAACACAAACACATGTTGCACAACTAGAGGCTAGGGCCAAATTTCGGAGAAAAGTAAGTCGCAAAGTTGTAGGGACAATTGCAAACTATGGAATCACAAGCCAAGAAGGTTGAATGTGAAGCCGTTAAGTTATGACAACAATTGGAGCAATTGAATGTGAAAATTAAAAGCTTGGAGCGTGGAAATGAACTCCCAAGTCAACAAGAGGCATTGTCCTCCCATTCTTTGAAGATGGAATAGCTCCAACAATAGCTAATACAAGCCAAGCAAGAATTAGAACAACAATGTGCAATGCAAAAAGGCATGGAGATCCAATATCACAATTGGAGAGCTGCTTGCATTTTAGCTACATTTAAGGAGGTCCAATTCGAATCAAAACTTCTATGAATTAGTTTGGATTTCCAAGAAGACAAGGTGTTTCGAGCATAAGGCCTAACATCATGGCCAAGGGTTAATGAATTATTTCTTGAAGACCTACCTAAGCAAGGGAATGGGAACAATAACATAGATTGGCTGAACCATTTGCAATTAGATTGGGAGTACAAGTCAACCCAACCCACACATGGCCCATGTGGGCTTTTTTGGCCAACACCTCAAGCCTTCACATATGATGGCATCACTTGCCCAATTTGCCTCAACCCATATGAGCTAAAGGGGGGGTGGGTTTTAGGCACGTGTCCCCACATGTAGCCTCCTTAATGCATCATTCCCTTCATGGTGCAATGTAGGCATTGTGTGTTGTGTCGAATGCCATTCCATAGCCGATTGTATGCAATGTTCAACCTAAAACATTACATGCCACCACATTGGGAATATAATGCTCAAAATGCACCCAACTATGAAAAGTGGGGGACTGACCTTGTATGGAAATGGTGGAATGGTCTGCATGCACTAGATTTTGTGACAAGTTGTGTTAATTTTGAAAAAGACACTACCATGGTGACTATAACCTTTATGCCTTGTACCCAAACCCAAGTGATGGATGTTGTGATTTCTTTTGCCAAGTTGCAAAGGGATATTAGAATAGGGTGCAAGAGCAATTCCACTTTGGAACACATCCCGACGGTAAGTGGTTCAACTCACAAGGGGAGGTTCTTTGTACAAATGTTTTCAATCTTGAAGAGTTGCCTAAAGGTTTGCAGGAGTCAATTTAAACATACTTTTAATTTCATGGTTGACCCTTGTATGAGGTAGCTCAAGATTATTTGTTCAACCAGATTGCCCCTCATACGATTTAACTCTTCTAAGGGCTAAAGTGACTCGATGATTTACAAGAGATTTTAGCCCAAGATTCTGAGACCACAACCTATGGTGCTCTGAGATAGTTAATAGTGCAACGAGGGGAAGATAGTAGTAAGGGCAATGTGAGTGAGTGACCATTGCCTTCATTTGTAAACTCCCATTCATAATAAAGTTGCATATAGACCTTCATGGTTATTTTGTCCCCATTGGTTGTACATATCATTTTTCCATATGACCAATATTTTTGTTGTATTGGGTTTCATTTTGTACTATTGTTGATTTCCATCTTTCTTTATGAAAAAATAAAAAATTAGGAATTCTCATTTGTGTCCAAATTAACAGTTTTACAATGAATTATGTACACCTTTTTCTTTTTCCAATTTTGGCAGGGTTTCATCAATTTTATTTTATTTTGGGGACCTCATTATGATAAAACCTAGTAAACTTCATTAAACAAGGGGTGGGTCACACTGTGGCTTTACTAACTAACATAATTTAAAATATCTAAATACAAAAGAAGAATTATGGAAACTAAAATATTTTGACATGAATTTTTTTTAAAAAAATCTTTGAAAAGAAACCAAAATCGTCCAAGATGTGATAACTTTAGAATTAATCTCAAGTTTCCACACAAGCCAAAATATCATTTGTCAAAAATCTTGGAATAAAAATAAACCTATTAACTATGGGGAAAAAATTACTACTATACAATATCTTACTGTACTCTATATGAATTTAAACACAATATCCTTGCCTTGGTAGGCAAGACGGACAAAGCATCCAAAAAATCCTTGTCCCACCATGGACAAGGGGAATAGCTAGAAGGACCTAGGACTTAAATTTGGTTGCAAGTTGGATAGGGGCAATGTCCAAAACAACGTAGGTCCATCTTGCGACCAAAATTCAATCACAATTTGGATAGGGGTTGCAACAAAAATCACCCAAGTCTAGGATATGACCAAATTTTTGCCACAATTTGGACAAGGGTTGCAACCAAAACAAACATGGTCAAGCCTATGATCAAAATTTAGTCATTGCACATTGGATAGGGTCACAACCAAAAGGACCCAGGTCCATCCTATGACAAAATTTTGCTTGTAGTTTGGATAGGGGTCACATCCAAACTGATAAGGTCTAGCCTACGACCAAAATTTGGTTCTAGTTTGGACAATGGTCATAGCCAAGAAAACCTTAGTTCAGCTTGCGACCGAATATTGGAGGTAATCTAAACATGGGTCTAAATCAAAACAAACAAGGTCTAGCCTACAACTAAATTTTGGTTATAATCTAAATAGGGGTCATAACCAAAACAAACAAAGTCCAACCTATGATTAAATTTCAATCACAATTTGGATAGGGTTTTAAACCAAAACAAAGTTTTAGCTTGTGATTGAATTTTGGTTGTAATTCGAACAGGGGTCACAACGAAAACAAATAAGGTCTAGCTTGCAATTGAATTTTAATCACAATTTGGATTAGGGTTGTAACCAAAAATAAACAAGGTCCATCCTGCATTGAATTTTGATCACAATCTAGACATGGATGGTAGTCAAATGAACCCAAGTCCAACTAGTGACTTCATTTTGGTCATAATCTGGACATGGGTTGCTACAAAAATGACCCAGATCTAAATTATGACCGAATTTCAGTTGTAAGGTTGTTAGGGGCTACAACCAAAAGGACCCAAGTTCAAGTTGTGATCAATTTTTTATGAAACAATAAGGGCTACATAATATATCGATGTGAAACAACCTACATGGGTTTTTACAACCCTTGTTGGAATTCCTTGAAAGTTGTAAGATTTGAACCCAAGTGTTGCCATCTCTTAAGTAGTAAAAACCATTTATGTCACTATTGATTCGCCCGATGCTTGCCAAATATCGACTCCTTCTATGTGACCCATCATGTAATGAAGATTAATAGTTTCTAAATATTTGTGTTATGGATAAGATATTTTATTAGGGTTTTAACCATGTCATATTACAAATCTTTGTATGTGATGTGGCTTTTTGTGGGCATGTTTATCATCCATTTTACAATGCCCAAAAAGTGAGTTATAATCCCTAAAATAAAAAAGTGTCTCAAGATAACATTAAACAATGGTTCATATGCAATGGATAAGAAACTATATGTTTCCATCATCAATTGTTTTCAACAAACACTCTTTATTTCCTAGCATTGCAACAAGCTCTCCTTGGCAATGTAAAATGGATGGTAAATCCAACCCACATGAAACCACTTCACAATAAAAAAACCAATCACATGACATAATTTCCCACTTAATAAAATATATTACTCAAAACAAATATATTTGTATGTTTTTTCATAATGAAAGTAAACAAATTTGCAAATATATCTTGGACTCAAACATTATAACTCATTAATGCTAATTTGACTTGACATGTAAAAAAACATTGTTCTATTTTTTAGGAATATCTACTATCATGGACCTAATCATCCATTTACATTACTCGCATTCACTCATCAATGACACAGAACTTGTGTTTTATGTTGATAACAGACCAAGTCAATGTTGTTTCAAATAAGAAAGGATGTTCTTTTGTTGTTATGGTGCCACTACAAGTCATTAGTCAATGTATGGATGAAAATGAGTTTAAATTGGATGGTTAGATTCATGAAATAGATTAATTAAGAAACACATTCTTCTACATGTTTGGGAACACATTTGAACATGGACCTAGCCATCCATCTACATTATTCACATTCACTCATCTCAACTTGTGAACTTAAGTTACCAAGACAACAATCAACAAAGTCGATGTTGCTTGGATGTGGAAGAGTTGATTATGAGCTTCTTCCACCTAAACAACATTTGGTTGGTTCCTTTGTGGTCATAGAACAAAAGTACACAAGCCTTGAGGTGGGTGAAAATGAATTTAGGTGGATGGCTCCAGTTATGAAACAAATTTCACAACTACAAGCAATGATCATGGGTTCACCATCCTTTTAATCTTTAGAACGAAACAAAAGCACAATCTCCATAGATATAGCCTACCCAAGGGGGGTTACAAGCATTGCTTGCATGAAATAACCAAGGTTTTGCATCCCCACTAAACAAAATCCCCTAAGGCTCACAGGTTCCAAACATTGATTACTTATTGCAATCAAGGTTTTAGAACTGAAAATGAGCCAATGAAGCTAGGAATTGATTGAAAAAATTTGGCGCTCACTATATTTATAACCCCCCATTTTCGGTCACCTATAGGAGTCCTCCCCCCTTTGGTCAACTAAAAAACTCCTCCTCATAGTCCTTTGGTCACCCATGGTAGTCCTTTGGTTGCCTCATTCAATTTTTCGGTCGGCCACATGCTTCCTTTACATCCATGTCCAAGCCTGCAACCAAATTCAATCACCATCCCTTCGAGCCATTTAGTCGCCAACCGTTCCAATCATTTGGTCACCAATGCTTCTAGCTATTCGGTCACTAAGCACTACAACCATTTAGTCACTAGTCCTTCCAACCATTTGATAGCTAGCCCATACAACAATTTGGTCACCAACCCCTATCCAACTTTGACCTAATAGCCATAGTTGTTTGCGCCCAAAACATGGCACAACCAAAATTGTCCATGTTGTTCTATAATGGCTAGGGTCATGTCCGCATGGATCCAACTAGGGTTTTGGCTTTTGGGATTGCATTTTGTAACAATAATCAAATTTTGCATAGTTCTCAAAATGTTTACTTAAAATGCCTCAATATGGTTGGAAATTTATGTTACAAAATTATTAATTATCGATAGACATAAACACCCATATGTCATGGGATATTGGGGTAATTAATTTGTAAGCCATACTCCTACTCTTTTTAAATTGGCATTGAAGAGACATGAAGTTTGAAGTTTTAACCCATGTATCACACAAATGAAAGAAAACTGCAAAAGTTTATTCTAAAAAACAAACTATAAATAGTTGAAAATTAGTGTTTGTTTTTAGAAAATGTCATGTCATAATTTATGTTTAACAACTTATGGCCTAGCTTAAACCATGGTCTAATGGTTAGCCCTAGTTATACATGTTGTTGGAGGACCACTAGACCCAACATCTTTTGGGCCTTTATTTGGTTAATAGTAATCATTATCCCCTTATACCTCACCACCATCATTCGATGCAACCATGTTGTCATCATCATCGTTATGTGGATCATCTAACTGGATGTATCAGTGGTGTGCACTTCCATTGTCATAGCCCTCTCGACATGTCTAGTCACCAAATGTTTCGTACGTCGTTGATCATCAATGTTTATAATCCCGTCTATATTGGGGTGTCCTTGATCATCAAGTTCATCCCCAACAAATGCCTTGGATGCCTTGTCCCAAAAAAATTGCCCTCGTGTGGTCCTCTTGATTTGAAATTGTGTCGTTATGACATCTCTTAGTCCTGAATGTCACAACCCTAGCCTTGGGCTCGTGACCAAGGCAAGGGTTTGCAAAGGTGTGGGCCAAGACTAAGCTTGGGAATCACATATCATGCTCCCGGGAGTACAAAAGAATGTGAGGGAATGAACCCTCACACTCCCAAATGAACTCCCATTTTGGGAATTCGAGTCCCAATGGACTCCCAAATCTTTAGAGGGTGATTGTAGGGGTCCAAACTCCTTGGATTAAAATGTTCCTTATGTCATTGGAAAGCTCTTAGAACGTAGATGTTTGAAATGAGCTTGTATCACCCATTTGGACACCTGAAACAAAAGTTATGGCCAAAAGAAAGGGCTGGGAGTCAAATTGGCAATTTGACTCCCGACCACTAAAAGTCAGGAATCACCCCAATTTCCTTGCGTTCAGGTGGCATGCAACATACCGTTGGAAAGCTCTCAACAAGGGCTAAAATTTTTCTTTAGACCTCATTTCAATCGGAGGTCTTTAGACAAAGGTATGGGCCCCCAAAGTCGCGGGAGTTTCAAGTTTGGGAATTTTGGGACTCCCACTTGGGAGTCCTGGGAGAAAATGCCATTTGGATGTGGGCCTCGTGGGGAGGCATAAAATATATTATAAGGGGGAAGGTGGTGGCTTCCCCCAAGTCCGGGCCGTGGTGAGTCTTGTGAATTCGAGTTTGCCCATGGTTCGTCCTAGCACCAAAAATGCTCCAGCTATGCACTAACCAACTTGTTGTTTGATTTTGTGCAATTCCGTGCGAGTGATTGAAGTGCTTATTAATCTTCCTAGTCCCATCTTAGAGCTCTAGCACACCCCTCTACCCCCAAAGTGCTGCGAGCTAGGGAGCGTGCCCGAACTTTCTACTCTTCCGCTGTTTTCATCTTAGACTCACATTTGAGTCTCTTAAGGAGGTTGGGAGCACATCACTGAAGGTGGTGGAGGTCCCATTGTTGCCCAAACTCTTCGCCCATTTGATCTATTAGTAGATGTTACTACAACAACCATCCGTGGGCCAATCTAAATGCTACCCCCTCAAGCTTTGATCTAAATATGTCTTGAGAGGTGTGGTGTCTAAATCAAATTTGTGAGCTTGACTTTTGATTGGTACGATCTTAAATAGACTTGCATCTTTGTCATTTGTGGATGTTGTGTAAAACATGTTATTGACATGTTGTGTTATGGGTGTTGTGGGCCACACAATTCATCACTTGATACTTGAAGGTTTTTTGGGGGCATGCATTAATGGTACATCACTAGGGTGTTCCATGGCAAGAGATTGGTCCACCCATTCTATGGCTTGTGGTTTGATGGTGACCTTTGCACCCCTAGTGTCAATGGTGTTCGTGTGGCCAACATTTCCAACACTACCAAAATCAATTAGTCTAGTAATCACAACATCAACAAAAGGAAAATTTGCATTGTGTGCTTCTTGAGATGGTGTGAAATTCGGACCTTCCCAATACCCTTCACCTATCAAAAGTCAAGCAAAATGAACTTTGCCTCCAGTTCCAAGTCTAGCATTGAATTCCGCTTCATCAACAAATTTATATGGATCGTTAAATTTTTGATCTTCTTGGCTTAGTACATGCTCATTGATGTTAGCGTCCCCAAGTATGTCATTAGTGGTGTTTCCATGATTTCCACCAATTTTGTGTTTGTTTAAGCCATTCATAATGTCGCTTTCAAAATTGTCAACATCTTTGCCACTCACATTGGAATCGACATTAGACATTGAATCCTTTGACAACATGTTCTTTTCATATCATGTTATGGGAATGGCACCAGATTGTTCCCTCAAAAGTTTGCAATTGGTGTAAATATAGATTAGATCTATTGTTCAGTTAGATGTGAGGTAATTTCGCACCTTGTTATGCACAAAGGAATATGAATTCCAATTTCGTTCACATGATGATCTTAAATAGACTTGGGTAAAATGTGTTTAGCAATGGGTGTAAATATGCAAGCACCCATTCCAATCAAGTCCCACCATTCATGGGCATGCATATTTAGTGAGGTTGCAGTAGGAATGTTTGCAAATGGTCTTCGACCTTCAACAAGGTCTACAAAGTCTATCAAAGTTTGCACATATGATGTTACATTGATTAACATCTATTGTAGAACCCACTTGATTCCCTCCTTTACATTGACATTGTCATGGATCATGTTATTTCCAAGAAGATAGGGGTTAAGGTGTGCCCCAACATAATGGGGATCAATCTTCATCAACCTCCATCAACAATGGAATTGACTTTCAACATTAGTTGCCAATTTTGGTGGTAATGAAAATGGTGGATCACCCAATGATTGCATGTGTTTCTACAATGTCTTCATAACAAACCATGCCTTTCCCATACATGGGCCTTTTCCATCAAACTCCTTTAATGCCACCAAGACCGGCTTGACCACATGAGTAAAATTTACACAAGAGTCCCAAAAGAAATTGTTTCACAAACTTCAATGAACCTAAATTGCCTTTGATATGGCACCTTTTCAATGCAAGGTCCGTCAAAAGTTTACAAATACTAGCCAATCTAGGTTAACGATTGTCTTTTCAATAACCTCCTGCACATTAACCAATCTATCAACCATGGAAAATCTTATGGTGAGTCATGTTTCTACAAGGTGTGACAAGTTGAAGGTTGGTTCATACTGATGATAAATTGTAAGAGGCATGTGGTGTGTTCAAATGAATGAAACAATTGTCTTTGCATGGGTTCCAAGACATTTCACCCATGGTTCCTTCCCCCCAATCTTCTAAAAGGAGGTCAAGATAATGTGCTGCACAACCTTGAAAGTATAAGGTTAGGTAACGGACCTCAAGATGTCTGATGCCTTTCACATGTTAAAAGCGTTGTTCATGTAGATTTCGACAACTTACACCCACATTTTGAATGAATTTTGCCAAGGCATTGCATATGTATTGTGCATCCTTCTGATCCCTTGTTGTGTTGATGGCTCCTAAAAACAAATCTCCATTTGGGCAAACAAGCATGATGTTTAACAAAGGGTGACTATTAGCCTTGTCCCAACCATTAGAACAAATAGTCGCCCCATACTTGTGGATTGAGTTTTTAATCCTTTCGGCCACACATTTTAATAAATCTTCTTTGGAAGTATTTTGTTTTCACAAGTAAAACTTCGCTGCATCAATGAAGGCCGAATGGTGAGCTACATTGAATGGGATGTTGGTTTCATGAAAGAAGGTTGACCACTTCTTGTCAAGATTTTGTTTCATGGTTGAATTCATTACTTGTTGTAAGGTCATTTGCCCCATTTGTCAAGGTGGAAGATTTGACATAGGAATGGGATCATCCATGCTAGGCCTAGAGAGTGGAGAACAATCTACGCCATTTGCTTGGGGGCTCGCAACAAAAGAGTTGTCAAAGGAACCCGATGACCTGTCATTGACAAGATTGGGAAGGGAGCCAAATGCTTGGGCATTGTCCAATGTGATAAGGTCATTCCCACCACACCTTACAAACAATGCCTTCATTTGAGGCCTAGCCTTTGCACATAAGCCAACTCTTCCTTTGCCACCTCCCTGAGGATGGTAGCCCAAATGACTAAACATCATGTCCTTAAGATATATGAGTTGGAGGCTGCAAAACTTGCATTGTACCTTACCAAGTCCTATGGTTGCCATCATCACATCAAGGTACCACGTGGCTCCCACATGCTATAATTACCATCCATCTCTAGTGCTTTAAAAAAAATAATGAAAGAGTCCCCACAACAATTGAGGATACAATTGAAGAACACGGATCTCACAACCTTTGGACAGGCCCCATTCCCTCAATCGCCAATCTAGTATGTGGTAGGGATTGTGTTGAACATAACAAAAGTTTGAAGACTAGAAATGGGTATGAAAAAGTAGGAACTAAGAGGAAATTGGGAAGGTTTATAACTCAAAATATGGTAGGCCACCAAACACTTTATATGCAAATTGAACGGCCATAATTTTTTAATCCATGACTATGACAACAAAAATTTGGTTGCTAGTGTGCAAAAGTGGATATATCATACATTTTGAGATTCAAGAGTGACCAAAATTCAGGGTAAACCAATATATCTACAAATCAAATGACCATAATTTATTTATTCCATGACCATAATGACCGAAAGTTGGCCACTAATGTGTGAATGTGGGATATTGTATAGTTTGATATTGAAAAGCAATTCAAATTGATTATAAAATTTGATCACCCCTATCCATGCTTGGGTTTCGAGTTTCCATGTTGCCACTATGGTAGGCAAAGGGCAACCAAAAATTGGGTCCCCTTATCCAATTGAGGCAACCAAAATTAGATCCCCCCATCTAGTCGAGGTGATTGAAATTGGGTCATCCCATCTAGATGAGACTATCGAATTTTAGTCAACCCATCTAGATGCGTCGCCTTGCAAAGGCGATTGAGGTGACCTAAATGGGGTCGCCCCATCTACTTGAATTAATAGGCAGAAGGCGACTGAGGCGAACAAAATGGGGTCACCCCATCCAATTGTGTCACCTTGCAAAAACAATTGAGGTGACCAAAATGGGGTTGCCCCAACCAACTGCATCACCTTGCAAAGGTGATCGAAACGACTGAAATGGGGTCACCCCATCCAGCTATGTCACCTTGCATAAACGGCCAAGGTGACCAAAATGGGGTTGCCCCATTCAACTTTATCACCTTGCAAACGCGATCGAAGCAATTGAAACAATGTCACATTGTGGCTTTGCCATTTAGATTTTAAAGTATTTTAGGGCAAAAAAAAAAGTATGGAAACTGAAGTATTTCACCCTATAACTAGTTTTGTTTGCCCCATACATGCATGTCTACTATCTTAAGGCAATAATAAATTTTATAACATAAAAGGTAACAACAATGTAAACAAATTAATAAATTAATTTCATTATGATTTTTTTTAATTAAATCTTCATCAAAGCCTTATTGGAGTTTTAAAATAACATCAAATTAGTTAAGTCCATTTATATGTCAAAAAAATTATATTAAATTATTAATTCATTTTTAAATTGACATGTTTTATTTTAATCAAATTTTTCATAATCTTTCAATCAATTATTTAAGAATCTCATTTTAATAAAATTAAAAAAAATTGAGGCTAATTATTTGTATGTTTATCAAACAAATTTCATTTTATTAGTCATATGAATTTCTTTTACATTTCACAATGACATGAAACCTTGCAATACAAAAAGGCAAGTGAACCCAAAGTAATAAAATGATATAGAAGCATGATTAAATAAGTTACAAGACATCCATATTTTGAAAAGAAACCCAACAAGTAGATGGGTTTGTGTAATACCAATTTCAACACAATGTTCATTACAAGGGTGAACTTCAAAAACCTATATTTTATTCTTAAGTGCATGTGGAATTTACATATGAAAAATATACAATATTCCTATGTACAGAATGTTGGGCCACCAATAATCACTTGTCTATGATTATTAATGAAAAATTCAATAACATGGATAAGGATTTTTTCAAAATCTAAATATGAATCAACCCCAATGGGATTAGGTGGTTTGTTCAGGCTAGCATTAATGCAATATTGCACATGAGGTGGAGGGCCTACAATGGAAGGTTCATCTCCCATTGGAATTCTTGGATTTCATCATAGATTTGGGTGTTTATTATGTGGGTTATGTGCTAGTGCAAGTTCTTCAATTGGGTTGGGAATTGGGTCAGGTGTCTCATCGGCCAATCCAAGTTTTCACACAATTTGTTCGTGCAGAATGTTGTGCATTGGTTTGTTCCATTTAATGCGCCTTTTATGTTTTGACTTAACACCCATGCCATAGTTTGTTGACAAATGCGAGCTTCATGAAAAATGATGTTAGTTATGTACCGCATTTGACACTCATTGTCTAACTCATAGTCCCATGCATCTTGTCTAGCATGAATGATTTCTTCTACATCAGAGTTCCATCATATTCCTTGAGGGTGGACTCTAGTGTGAAATTCTTCCTCTTCTTCATGTCAAAATAACCCCCCATTATTTGGTAAAAGAAGTTTCAACGGCCATCATGTTCATCATGGTAGAAATGTTTAGCCACAACCACTAGTTTTTTCAACATTTAATGCTTGGATGGCATTGACACCATTTTGAGCAAGTTTGGCACTTCTAATCCACCAATCCAAAGGTCGGTTTAAACCCCAAATTTCAGGATTAGTTGGGATATTTGTTGGGTTGCATTCCAAACTCTCAGGCATGTATGCAACTAAATTAAACAACTAGTACAAGAATTGATGGAATGGTGCCTTCCAAATGGGACATTGATGTTTTGTGTGCATTTGGGTGATTAAACATGGTGGATGGAACATATGTGGGCATGCTCCTAAAGCCTATCCACCAATCGAAGTCAAATGGATTCAGACATATGCAACGCGTAATGCCATCATATGTGAAGCATTGTGGCATTGGCAACAAAAGTCAATAATCAACCTCATTTTGATGGGTGGACTGTTCGGTGTTGTATTGCCAATCTAGACTCACATCTTGGACCCAATCTATGTTCGGTTTGCCATCGGGACATCATGGGTACTCATACAGAAAAAAAGGGTCCACCTTTAGCCATGATGTTAAGGTAGATGCACAAATGAGTGGTTCACTTTTGTGACATTTTAATTTTTTTTTCATGGGTACCTTTTATTCAAATGCATATGGTGATTAATGTATCCTTAGATCTACTAATTGGAACTTGGATCTAAACTAGCAATTTTATTATGAAGAGAATTGTGTGGTTATTTATTGATAAAAAAAACTCATTTGCTAATAGTAATGGACTTTTGAAATCAAAGAATAAGGACTGGTCATTTGATGAGAACATCACAAAACGGAAAAATTTATATTAACTCACATTCCAAATTTGTTATTGGGACTCAATATATGATGAAATAAAAAATGATAAACTCATATCATGAACCTTTTCTTTGAAAACATTAACCATTTAATAGTTAGGGACTTTTGAATGGTTCAAATTTGACCATATTTTCATAAGTCCATATGAGTTGCAATTTTTGTTTGTTTTTTAATTTTTTTGTCCCAAAAGCATATTTTTTGAAAGCTTTAAATGGGTCATAATTCATATGGACTTTGTGGGTTTTCCTTTTAGGACTTGCACATTAAAAATTAACATCAACTACATTAAATATAAATTTTCACATAGATTTGGGAAGGTTTGTAGGTGATTGAACATGTATTATTCAAAGATTAAAATAATAACATTTTTTAAAGCAACAACCATGTCGATTTGAATCATTTTAAAGAATCTTGTTTCGATTCATAGGGACTATAATTTTTGCCATTTTTGAGCCAATCGACGATGCATTCATTTGTTAGTTGGAACTCCTAAAGCTAGCTTGAGCGTCCATATTCACCAATGGTCTTGAATTCATTAGCAATTTGGGCTTCTCAGTAGGCAAACACAATGGATGCCAACATCATTTGTTGGTATTCCTTTTTCGTTCTAGCATTTCTATCCAACACCGTTCGATGTAGTTTTTCATTAATGCGCCATTTTTTTGCAAGATTTTCCATGAAGTGGACCTTTGTTTGATGTAAGGACCGTAATTCATCGTAAACTTGTTAGGCATATTAGTGTTCATGGTACTCAAAACGCCTATGTTTTGATTCCAACTCCTCTAAGTCTAATTGCTCAGTGGTTAAGTCATAGGTCTTTTCCTTCTTGCATTGGAAAGTGTGAATGCTCACAAATTAAATATCAACCCAGAGATTTAGCTTTGCAAAACATCCATTTTTCGAGCACACATGTCCTTCAAGTTTTGGATCTTTGTCATATGTGTTGTTTCAAGTCTTTGAAAAGATGCAAACATAAGCTCTTCAATGGCATCTTGGGCTAGCAACATGATCGTATCTACTACAGTTATAGTGTAGCCACATGTAGTGATAGTGTTGATAACACTCCCTTTTTGCTCTTGGTGTAGACACATGCTCTACTCATTATGAGGCAGGTTTAAGTTATCCCCTTTACAAACGTGGCCTTATAATTTTCATCACCCTTCCACTCGTGTTAGGTGTGGGTTGTCTAATTTGTTGCGGTAGCTCAATCCTATGGGGACTAATTGCCTACCCATGGACTTCAATTTCCATCTTCTAATGTTTAGGAGGAGGACCATGTGGGATATGCCTCACCCTTGGAAAGCTCTTCACCACCCCCATATTTGGAGTTGTTGCCCAATCCACATCTTGCTGAAAGATGACCTCAACATACACCATTTGGCACAACCATAAGCAAACTTCATTGTTCGGAAAAAATGTGGGCTAGCCATGGAAAAAATCCCAAACCTCTACCATTTTCGGACTTCAAGCTTGGGTGCTGGCACATGGACCAAGAGGCCACATTGTATGTAATCATTGGTGTTAGTCTAGAAGCAAGCCAACGCCAACCAATGTAGGTCCAAGTCACATACTATTTGGCCTTGCTATATGTCGAAGGTTGGGGGATTTCCTCCCAACCTTGCTTTGTTAATAATTGTTTGTTATTTAGCACATCCATGTCGAATGTGTGTTGAATGCCCTTCCTCTTCTTGTTTATTTGATGGTCATCCGCAAGTTGCTCATCCCCGGACATATTTCACTAGAAGAAATGTTGTTCATTTTGACCATATTTTTGTGATTACTATGCAACTAATGTCCAAACCAACTAATTTTACAACTAGTAGGGTATTAGTCCTACATGTCCATGTAGTTGCAACTTGTTATAGTTGCATATGCAACTACAAGAAGGGTTGAACCAAATTCTAGTTGTAGATGTGACTACAATTTATGACTAATATGATTTTCATTGAAAATGTAGATGAAAAGTGAACAATGTCATCCAATTTTGATTGCATTCATTAATGGATGATAACATAGTTGCTTTTGCAATTGGAAATGAAAGGTTTTTCAACTACAATAATATATTCTACCACATGAAAAAAAAATCATAGACCACATATGGCAAACTTTGCTATTTCAATTGGACTATTAACCCTTCAATGTACCCATCCATGGGTCTTCCATGATATAATATTTAATAGTTAATAGTTTGCTAGAATAGGATATCATAACCTAGTTGGTAAACTAAGCTAACTAAGCTTAATAGGTTACGTTAAACTAAGTAGCCTATGTACATTGGTAGCCTAACCTAGCTTGCATACCTAAATTATCTATAGGTAATAGTAGGCTAGCTAGTTTATTACATGTAGCTAATAGGCTAGGCTATGAAGGTTAGACCTAGTTAGATTATGTGATTTAGGTAGGTAGTTGGTAGGCTAGATCATTAATTAATTGGTAAACTAGGTAGTAGATAGTAAATAGGAATATAGGTAGTAGGTAAGTAGGTTATATGTTAAGTAAGAGGTATTTGATTTTGTGGATATGTTGTAATGCTTTTGTATTAATTGATTAATTAATTAGCTATGTTAAACAATTAATTTATTAAATGTAGGCTAGGATATCAATTTATTAGGTAGGCTAAGTAGTAGATAGTAAGTATGTAGCCTAGGTAGTATGTGATAAATATGATAGGTAGTAACAAGTAGTAGGTATGTTAAATTGTAAATATTTTATTATGTGGATATATGAGTTTTTATAATGATAATAATTTTAAAAATTAGGTAGGTTAGGTAATAGATGATAGGTATATAACCAAGGTAATATGTAGTAAGTAGGATAGGTAGTAAATAGTTCATTAAAAGAAATAAATTATTGTGTGGATATATAATAATGTTTTTGTATGGGACAAAAGATGTGATAGTCTTGTAGTGTTGTAGTGTTTCCCTTTCATTAGAATTGTCCCATATATTTTGTCTACAACTTCAAATTTGTAAAGTATATAAGTAAATGAAGAAATGGACTAGATTCATTGTGTGCACTATAAACATAATGCATCTACCAATCGGGATGAACCAATCAAAAGGTTTGTTTTCAACAAAATAAATAGGATCCTACTTACTTACTTAGCCTATGCTAGTTGGGCTATTATACCCTAGCTTAATCTAAAATGGGTTGCCTATTATAGTTTAACCTAGGATAGATTATAATTAATTAATATAATTATAATATATATTTTTGTAACAAATGGAAAATTGCCACATGTTTTATGGCCATTGGCTCTTTAAATTACCATGTGGTTAAATCCTAACCACCCATCAATGGCACATTTAGTAACATGTGACTATCCCAAATGTAATCACAAATGTAATCACAAATTGGGGTTCCACATCATATTAAGGATCATCCATGGCAATGGATGAAAATTTTTGGCCTAATCATAAAGTTTGCGACTACACTTTCAACTTTTTTACCATGTCATGTCTTTTGTGATTGACTATTTTATGGCACTTGTCCAAGGCAACTAGGTTAATTTTTAATTGCATGTGTCCATTACAACCATAAATGAGTCACAAATTCAATTGTTGATTTTCAAATTTCTTCTATTGTTTCTTAGAGTATCTTCCTCGTCCTTGGACATATTTTCTAAAAGCTGAATTAATTTTAAAACTTTCAATCTACTTTGTTAAATGTTTATAAGGTTATGCACTTTTAAAATAAGTGCAACCTATCAAACATAATTAGAGAGCATAACAATTTGGAGATGCACCAAGCGCTTCAAATATATAAGAGCCATACAATTAAACTTGAGGGAGTTGAATGATTTATTTTTGCAGTGATTTGTTGTTGAAAACCACAAGCAGCAAATAAATTTTCCTTCAAGCTGCCATTCTTTGCAAGTGTAAAGTGGTGGTTGTAATGACAACCAAAGATTGAACATTGTGAGGCAAGGTGGGAAATATGGGACTTGCAACCTTTTTACATGGACCAAAGGTTGCATCACCACAAAAGGTGCAACCTATACTTTTCAGTGATTGAAAGAAAACTCAATCACTTTCAATCTAGGTTGCCTATGTCTCAACTAATTTTCAATTGCAAGTTCTTGTCCACATGGCAACCAAAATCGGTTGTGCGCTAGACATGGTCCAATGATTGAAATCACTTGCAAATAAGGTTTAATGATCAAAATCTGGACAAGGTCTAATGTATGGTGACCAAAATTTGGTCGCATTGTGGACTAGACAAATATTTGACTGCTCTTTGTCCAAGGTGTGTAGGTCGTGACTCATTTTTTACCATTCCTAATCTAAACCACCCGGGTCGCAATTGATTTTTGGTTACAAACTTTTATCCACATGGCAACTAAAATTACTCATGAGTTGGACTGGGTCCATGTTGCCTTTTAAACAAGATGCAATGTATGGCGACCAAAATTTAGTCACCATCTAAATTGGACCAAAATTTGGTCACTAGACATTATAACATATTGAAATGGTAACTTCATTTTTGTCCTTTGGCAATAGAATTTCAGTTTTTGAACCTTGGACCCTGTCCAGATGATGACCTTTTTTGGTTGCTAGACCTTGAACCTTATCCAAATGGTAACCTTTTTTGGTTGTTTGATCTTGGGCCCTGTCCAGATGGCAACCTTTTTCGATCCCTAGACCTTGGGCCTTGTCCAGATGGCGACCTTCTTCGGTCATTAGACCTTGAACCTTGTCTATATGGCGACTTTTTTTGGTCAATTTACCCTACCTAGATGGTGACCTATGTCATTGGAGTTCTTTAGGGTTTAGGGTTTACCTTGGCCAATGTCAACCCCATCTAGTTCTCAAATACTTACTTTTGGTGATTAAAGATATGATGATGTAGAAATATTAGCCATTGTGCCATGGAATATTAAATTATATCCACGAAGGCCATATATAAATGACGAACAACTCTTTTTATATTTTGGGCAACACATTAAAAATGAAACATAATAATTTGGTAATTCTTAACATTCTTTTCCAACGTTTGGTGATTGAAAATCCAGTTCATTTTCAATTTTTCCACTACTACAAAATGTGATGTAGTTCACTAGTCCCCATTCACTAAACCAGCGAATTCACTACTTCTTCACTAGTCCCCGTTCACTACAACTAGGGAATTCATTCAAAATCCAATGTAATCACTTGGTGTACAAGGACACCTTTTGTTGTAGTGTTCCTTTTGAAATTGGCTTGGATGTGGAAAAGTTTTCCATTGAAAAATCAAGTTAGGTGACTTGGGTCCCCTATCCACATGGGGACTCAACAACAATACTAAAATTCGAATTACAAAAATGAGATCAAGAAAAAAAAACTATAAACCTAAACACAATAATGAATATTATAGAAACAAGATACACATGTTAGATACACATGTCCTGCCAAAGTCATCAAAGCCCATCAATGCACAAAACTGATCAAATTGCAATCCAAAGACTAGAATATTGTTGGATCTGCACCTTCTCCACTCAATCTGTGCTAGCAATTTTATTTCCTTAAAGTTTTGGAACCAATATTGTGGCACAATAGAACTCTTGTTTGATGCATGATTTCCTAGCTCCTTGTCTATATTAAGCACATACAAAGTCTCTTTTAACAACTCCAAAGCTTGAGAATCATCAGGTAGAGTTAGGACATCTTTCCATTAAGGTGCTGTGATTATAGACTTTGTATTCATAGTAACTTTTCATTATGTTTTTTCAAGAAGCTATGCTCACAGTCATCTCTAAGCTCAATGGGTCAAACATAGACCAATTGCAAGAGCTGTGAGTCAAACTGCAACACCCTATACAATGACATCTGTCCTTTTTTCATGAGAGCATGTGTTCCCAGAGTTCCTAATGTGGTTAATAACATATTTTCACCATAGTTGCAGCCTTATAATGGAAAGTTGAACTGAACCCGGCAACAAGAAACAAGGCCCTATGTCAATGGCTTTCCATTAGGCTGCTATGATCACAGCAGCCTAATGGAAAGAGACCCTTATACCAAAAGGAAAGCATTCAGTACCTAGAATCAAATCAATGGCTCCAAAACACAGATATGACCATAATGGCCCTAGCACTGCCAATATGTAAAACCAACAAATTGACTCCAAGAAACTTGGCGACCTCTTCCTGTGTCCTTGTTTTGACCAAGGTTGTTCACTTAAAAATTCAAGTCACATGGTCTTACCCATTCTAGTAAGCTGAATAGGGTGGAACAAGCTAGGTAGGGGAATGTTTTTCAGCTGGCTTGAAGAGGAGCTCACATTGGGAGTAAGTGCAGAGAAGGGTAAACAGGGATGCAGTATACATTGGTGACAGACTAAACATACATCCATACCTGTCAGACCAAATACTGCACCCAGTCACTCCTCCAGCAACCACAATGTTTGTAGATGTCAGGAAGACTGCGCTTCCATTAATATATAGGAAGCTCAAGTTGCACACCACGAAAGAGGGAAATGAAGGCACCAATGTGCTTCAACCCTCCCAGCACAGTTCCATGTGCAATCCACAAAACTCAGTGCTCTGTCATCTGTCTCATGGAATTATGGGCCATGGCAATGTCCTGTGAAGTCCTGCCGGCTGTCATGAACAAAATGCAGAAATACTTTCTCCTTTTCCTATTCGATCAATCATTCATTCCATTCCCAAAGAATATATATATAATAAGCACCTAGAATTTCTCTTTACTTATGATTTTAGGCAACATGAAAAGAATTTGGAGATGACCTTACAATAAGGGACTTGATATATTTCAGATCTGACATAGAAACCAGAAACCACCAGCAACCTTGAAAAGGAGGAAACTCCACCCTAAGGGGAAAGAGAGAAATCCACACCACAAAACAGAATTCATGAGCAGTTTGAACAATAGCATCATTCATATGCATGTTCACAGACCTTCCACAGTAGCAGCTTGTATGGCATTGACCACCTATAACAATAACATCCACACAAACTTCATTATTTTCCAGCAATGGGTGCAGGTTAATGTCAATCATTGACCAACACTCCCAAAGATGGGTGGTGATCCACAAAGATACTAAGGTGCCCAGCATACTTTGGTCACACAGACATGTCTATAGGGCAAACTAGAGAGACCTTAGCAATGCCAAACTTCATGATAATAAGCTGCCAGGGTTGAAGCCCCTCCTGCCCCTGAACTACTCGGTCCAAACTCAGCTTCTGGCTTGAAATGCCAGCTTACTTTGGAAGCTTACTTTACCACTCTAACTTCATGGTTCACAGGCATAGTTTTCATGAAATGATCACCAAAGAACAATATCAATACAGAAAAACAGGCTTATTGCTGAACACATTATTCAATTGCCCAAAAACCTAAACCCTAAAACGCCCCTGACTCTAAGATTTTTGCTTGGATCATGCTAGGAGCTCTGGCAATACATACAAGTAATAGCATGAAGAGTCCTCTCTGGAGATTTCTTGAAATACCTACCTCTGTCTCCATCATCATTATCAATAGGTACAACAGCATGACCAAACCTTTGTGTTCACCACCAAACTTTTTCTTGAGGATTTTCAAAGGATACAAATATGACAAGGTTGATAGTGGAAGAAGAGAGTGTTTTTGATGCCAGGATGACACAGTTACCAAGCTCAGAATGGATAGCGCTTCAAATCAAATCCTCGTTGCTAAAAATTATAGCTTCAGTCAGATGAAGCATGATGATCAAGACACATACATATCCAGAATGGATGTGTCTTGTTGATAGCTGACATGGTTCACTTAAAAGACTTTGCATTCCTAATAATAATATGAAAAGATGACAAAAAGCAGATACACACAGCAAACAAAGACAAGGAAAGTGTATGGGCGCTATCCCTCCTGAGCTTGGAAACTGTAACAACCAATACTTGTGCTTGAAACTCTTGTGCAGCAAAGCAAAACTCAGCATGTGGAAGAGATCAGAGAAGCAACTTCTTTCATGAGCACTATCTTACGAACTCTTCCTTAACCAGAGATTCAACGAATACCAAAAACACACAAGCCCAAAGAAGCTAATGTTCAGAGAAAGCCCTTGGTATCGCGCTTATTATTCAAGCTAATGTGGTGTGCATCAAGGGAGGGCAGCAGGGCGGAAGGAGTACAATCCAGGCGGGCGGGCCCGAGCTGCTGCATCATCATCCTAGCTTGCTCCTTACGGCAACGAGCAGAAGACAATCGTGACCGAGTCTCTCTCGTCTGGGCCGTTCCCTCCTCCCCGGGGCTACTTACCCATAGAACTAGTGTTTTTTCAGTGGCGGTCTCTAGGCCCAAACCCCCAAACAAGTGACCAAGTCAAGGTTTCCAGTTTTCAGCTTTCTTTTTCTTATTTTCTTTGTTTTTGGGGGAACAAAGTTAGGCCCACTTTACACAAGGAGTCAAGGCCAAGGTTCGACTCAAATCAATCAAGCATTCCTATTGATGCCAAAGTTGAAATTAGCCCCCAGGGACTATACACTGGGAGTCAAGGCCAAGGTTCAACTCAAACCAAGCATTTCTATCGGTGCAAATGTTGAAATCAGCCCCAATGGGCTTGACACTAGGAGTCAAGGCCAAAGTTCAACTCAAATCAAGCATTCCTATTGGTGCAAAAGTTGGAATCAGCCCCAAGGGGCTTTACACTAGGAGTCATGGCTAAAACAGAAAAAAAAATCTTTTCAATCTGCCCCGATTTACTTATAAATGCTGACCTTTATGGCTTTGTATTGGGGCGAAGGCATTTATAAATAAATAAATAAATAAAATTTTAAGGATACCAACGAATTTGGGAAGCCAATTTGCAACCCTTGAGACCAATGTTCCAGCATTTACTAATATCCAGATGTCAATGTTGTAATATTTATTCGTAACTTAGGCCCAAACAACAAGCCCAAAATGCTCAAAGTTGGCCCAAAGTTGTTTGGGTCCTGACTCCTAGTCTAAAGCGAGCCTTAGTTGTAAAGTTTGAAGTAGGTACCCAAACTCATTGTTTATTCTGTGGAGGAGGCAGGCACACCCTGTGGGTGTGGGCCTCCAACCAGCACATGCAAAAAAGTAAGGAGATTTCATTCAAGATCAAGTAAATGAAGACCAATAAGAAGGTAGCCCACATAGCTCATTTTTCTTAAATCAAACGCTAAAGCAAGAGATTACAATATTTTGTGATTGTCCAAAGCTTGATTCAAGTTTTTTTTGATGAGCTAATCAATGATGCCATCACAAAAGATAAATACATAAAGTTTGGAGGTCCCGTCAATGTTGACGAGTTTTGGGATTTAAGCAAGTTTAAGTCCCAGTTATTGGTCTGGTTCTAAGGTCTTTAGACTAGAGATTCTGAGTTTTGTTGGAACCATCGTTGAAACCTAACCAAATAATTGATTTTTTTTCAAAATTAAATTAGAACATGAACCAATGGTGTTGTCTCTTTTCAAATATGTTTTTCAAGTAGATAGGTATAATTTTATTAAAATAATATAATGTGGACTCTACATTTTATGCAAATTATTGCATTTGATTGATTGTACATAATTAATAGCATAATATTTCTATCTTGAATTGCATGCATTAATTTAACTAACTAATATTATATATATATATATATATATAAGTTGGATGTAATGGAGATGGAACTAAATTTAGTCTTAACCTTTTATTGACATTTGATCGAAACAACCCCAATCCAAAAAAATGGATCAACTTTCACAAATGTGTCTAAAAGTCATGCAAAATGTCAGAATTTTGAAACATTGATTCAATGAAACTATAGAGGACTTCAAGATAAATGTCTCAATAAAAAAAAATGGGATTTGAATGAGAAATGGAAAATTACCACCATTGAGAATATAGGCTTTTTAGTTTGGGTCCATTTTTAAAATTACAAATTTTCGAAGACTTGGACCAAGATGTTTTGCTCCATTTATTGTTAAAAAACTTGTCTGAAGGGATGCATAGGAGTCATGAGAAAAAAAAAATTGTATAAAAAGAGTTGAAATGAATGCGTAATGTATGTCAAAGCAAACCATTCAAGAAAATTCTACCAAAAAAACCAATCTTCTTCCATTTTGGGGCAAACAAAAACCTTGGATAGTTTTGGTACCGTGAATATGATTAGCACTTTATCATCTGATTCAATTGGATAGCAAAACTTTTCATTAACTTTTACATGAGTAATTAGTTCAATGAAAGATTAAACTAATTTAATTTTAAATTCCTTGTGAAAATAACCAGAATTAAAGGTTTTTACAAATCCAAAAAATTAGTCTCACAATTGAATCGAAGGTTCCATTAAAAAAATAATTAAATTAAATTAAATTAAATTAGGATCAAAGGTTGGTTTTGGAATCAAGAACCAAACAACATCGTTCCTTACAAGTAATTAACATGATTCACAATGTATCATATTATATTAATACATTGCTAGTTTTACCTTTTTGACTTAGTTTTCTTAAAGCACATCCAAGCAAGCATTGCATTTGTGTAATATCACCATTCAACACATTTAAATTTAGTATTGAATGTTTGCTCCTCCCCAACTGATAAGGAGGGAAATAATGGACTATATATACATTGAAAGAAGATCCATATGTCACATGTGGATGAGTGCAAAGGACCTAGATGAGCATGCTTCGGTCATGATTCCTGTAATGCAAACTGCAAAGCTCTTGAACACATAATCATCTAGATATGGCATGAAAATCTCGTACCATAAAAATCACTGAAGCCTCTCCCTCTGGACAGAACACATATAAAGGCTCCATATGATGATGATGATGATGATGATTTCTAGTCCTCTCTATGTCAATTTGCAGAAGGAACTTCTGTGTAAGGAACATTCTTGCAAATTCACTGAGACTTTCCATAACACAGAAAACTCCTTAATGGAATCTGAAATGTCTACTGAAATTCCACTTGCACCATAAATGAAGGGTTTGGATACTAGGGAGGGTTCTTTTGTGTCTAAAACCTCTGCCAATAGCCATAATCCAAAATGTCAGGAGTGTGAGTGAAAAAGAAAATCTTCTGAAGGTTCTTAAAGAGTTGCAGTCCTGGTGTCACTTTAGGGTTTTTTGTGATATAGCCAAGATGACTTTTTTATCCCGAAAATGATTTAGCCAAATTTGGCTACATACTAGATATGATAATAGAAAAAAAGAAACAGAATCCTTAATCACCAAATGTGCACCTATTCTTGTGGAGCTGCTACTTGGCTTGGGAGCGCTCTCAAAAGGAAAACAATATATTGCAAAGTAAGTGAAGAAAGGAAAGGCAAAAGCTACCCAGCAGGGCCTAGGGGGACACTTATCTCTTAATTCTTTTCCACTACATGCTTCAAAAAGGATATTGTTTGGGGTATTATGTGAAGGAGTTTTGAATTTTCTCACTCTATTATTATCTGAATTTTTAATGTCCATAGATTTAATCCATCTTAAACTTATTATATATTTTGATTAAATTCTGATTTTATTATTTGTCAATTTTAGTTATATTTTAAAAGATTTGAAAATAAATATAATTTTATTATAGAACTATATTTTTTAAAATGAGACCTCGCAAAAAGTTAAGGATTCACTAAAATCTAGAAGAATCAATTATTCAAATAATTTCTCAACCTCTACCTAAACCTTTGACCCAAACCTTGTAAAAAACCCTTCAGACCCATGTGCCAATTCTAAGACCAAGTCTAGTTTCATATGGACTCATCAAGTTACGTGTTAAGGTCAAGTGTAGGTCCATGTAAACCTACTAGGTTCAATTCCAAGCTAGGTCTTGCTCCATGTAGATCCATCAGGTTTGGTTCTTTAGACCTGAACCCAGATATGACCAAAAGCCTGGACCCAGCCAACACTGGTTTAGATCAAAATTTTAAATAAATTCCCAACATTTTCCCAAATTCTCAATGTGTTTCCCAAAATGTTCCCAATAGCAACACACTTTATCCCATTACTTTGGCCAAAAGTTGAACTTGCATGCGTGGGCTAAAGGGAATCACTTCTATAAGTATATTTTGGAAATGCGAACTACAAACTTCTAACTTCTATTGGGGTGGGGGGAGGAGAATTTTCAAAGTTTCAAAAAAAAATTGAAATTATTTGAGATGCACCTGACAACTAATTAATAGACAAAGAGTAGGTGCCCCATATATCATTTGCACAAATATTTTGCCAAGTTTATTTTACTTGTTTCCCAAGTCCACTTTGCCAAATTGTAAAGTCTAAATTGTTATTTGGCTATATTTTGCCAACTTCACTTTGCCAAATCACAAAGGCCACATTGTGTAAATTGTATGTAAAAACTGCCAAGTCCACATTCCCAAGTTGCCAAGTTCACTTCGCCCTGTGGAACTGCCTGAATGAGTTTCAAGCTGCCCCCACAAATTTAAACTTGTTTGGGCTGTCCAATGGCTGAACTTCTAAATGGTCTGCCCAAGCTCCTGCCCAAAACTTAGACTGCCCAAGCTTTTTCCTTTTCACAGGATGCCTGGTCTCACCAGCCGTTCCCCCTTTTCCCTCCCTCTCTCACTCTCTCTCTCTCTCTCTCTCTCTCTTTTGACATGATGGATCTTTGAAGCTTTAAGGGAAGCCCTTTCAAAATTCAAAGTACTAGTGTGGGACGACAAGAGGTGAAACAGAAGTCCATTGGGATGAAGACCTAATAGATGGCCAGATCAGGCGCTGAATGCTGAAAACAACAGTAAGATGGGTTCGTTGGTAGAATTGTTTCTAGTTTGTGAATATGGGAGTTTTTTTTTTGTGTTGTCTGTTGCAAGTTAACTAGGCCAGAAGCTGTGTGGTGTGCGCTTGCTTTGCAGAAGTCTTGAATTGTGGGTTTGATGAAGGTTGGTTTGACACTCTTCATGGCTTTTGGAAATGGCGGGATTGGTTGAGGACACCGACGAATAAGAGGAGCGTGACGCTGCAAGCTAAGCATCCTCTGCCTTTTCTTTCAGTTTTGTGGAGTTGGGTTGCAGGTAGTAAGCATTTTGAATAAGTATAGTTGTGAAGTGTTTTGTCAAATCTGTGGTTGATGGGAAAAATGCCCTCAGCCATAATTCTTGTGTATCCTGACTCTGAGTATTCTTTCGCTGTGTACTAGAGTTAGGATTTAGAAGCAGAAAGACTAGCGTGTACTAAAAGAGATGTAGAGAGGTTGGAAAGGATGAAGCTCCATAGGGGACAATTATGGCCTGTCTGAGGAGAATCAGTTTGTGAGGAATATGTGAGGTTGGCATTCGAGAATTTGAGACCCATACGTTTGGGAACTCCTGGGGTAGGGGGCCTAAAGTTGAAAAAGGGAATTCTGTGTTGAGTTGGGATTCCATTTATTTCCTATCACAAGCCTGAGTTGAAGTGTTGAGGACAGCTTTTGTGGGGTTGTTGTTGTGAATATTGGTTCTGCGTAAGACCAAGATGGCCTACTAAAAGAGTCCAGAGAGTGCTAATCCAACAATTTTTACAAATATTTTTGTGTAGAAGTTTGTTCTGTTAGGAGGATAAGATCCATAGCCAGGCAGTATAGAGATACTCCAATACATGCAATGGCTAGGTAAGATTTTGGTGGTAGAATTAGTGGTCAGAAAGCAGAAACAGAGTTGTAGTTGATCAATCAGTGAATCTGTTGTGAGGGATGTCAATTGCATGTATTGGATTCTTGAGGTTTTAGGTTGCCTCCTTTTTATGTCACATTGGGCTTGAAATTATTTTTTGAGCATACACTGAGAGCAAATTGAGAGATTTTCAATTCCAACTTCCTTGTATCTATCTTATGAATGATGTGGAATTGAAACCATCCTAATTGAATGGAAGTCCAAAATCATGTATATCATAGGATGAAATAAAGTTTGTCCAAGAAACATCATCTATACTTTTATTTCATCTATGAAGTGTAATTCAGTCATAATTTTGTTTGCATTAAAGTCATCCAAATCACATGGATGAACATTTATGGAATATCATTTGTGCATTTTAATGGATGAATTAATGACACTTTATTGATGAATCTGGACAAAATTTCATGGATGAAAAGTTATTTTCATGGAATAAAGTTCATCCATGAAATCATTGTTGCCAGAAAGGACATCCCTTGGCTAGGGACACCCAAAGGCATCATGGTGTTCAATGATGAGCCCAACTTTATTTTACAAACTCCTTAACAAAAAGGCACAGGTTTTGCTAGGAGGTTTGCTGATCAAGTTCAGAGGGTAGTTTGAATTCTGAAAGGGCTCAAGCTTCAAAGAGCCATAAAAAAACAAAGAGAGAGAGAGAGAGAGAGAGAGAGAGAGAGAGAAAGAAAGAAAGAAGCAAAGAAAAGAGATGGTGGGGGAGGGGGGCAAGCTAGTGGAAAAACAAATCAAGGGCAATATTTTCTTCTAGTCCAGAAGTTTTAGTAAACCAAAAAATATTCAGGCATTGGACATACCAGAAACTTTTAAGTTTGTTGGCAGCTTGAAGCTCATTCAGGCAGTCCATAGGATCAAGTGGACTTGGCAATTTGGCAATGTCACCATGACAATGTGGAGTTGGTGACTTGGGAACGTGGACATGGCAATGGAATGATATGGACTTTGCAATTTGGCGAAGTGGACTTGGCAAACTTGATAAAGTGAACTTGACAAAATAGCCAAATATCAAATTGGCAACGCAAACTTTGCAATTTGGCAAAGTGGACTTGGGGAACATGTAAGTTAACTTGTCAAAGTACCCAAGCACAGGCTATTTCATAGCCGCACAAGTTATGGTTACAATGAGTGTTGGCTAGTTTCAGTGTTTCCAATGGGCCCTCATATTCAAATACAACCCTGTTATCACACCCATTATGCACCCTTAGGCTTTAGGTCTAGAAACATGATGAATTGATATGCCCTTTGTGGACCTGGGGGAGACACTTAAGTTTGGGATCTACATGTGTCAAATGACCATTTTCAGGGGTATTAAATAGTTATTCAATTTATCTTTTATCATGCTATTATTATTATTTATATTTAAATATATACGTATTAAAATTATCATATATTAATTATAATTCATTATTTCATATTATTATATATTTATATTATAATAAAATTTATTATTTGAATAAAATGTACTTTATTTTTTAACTTATTAACTTATAATTCTTACCTAACAACCAATATATTGCACCCTATATTTTAACTCATGTATTTTTTATTATTTTTTACTGGTGTTTCTCTCTTCCCCCCCCCTCCCCTGGTTGTGAACCAAATGTGTAGCATGTATAATATGTTTGTTGGGCATCAATTGGAAAGGGGTATTGAAAGGAAATTTTCTGACAACCTTCCTCCTCTCTATGACCATGCATTGCACATCCAATTTATTTCATTGAAGAAAAGGCAAAAATTGAACCCATCCATAAAAGTTGAAGACCAAATTCATAAATAATGCACACAGAACCTGAAAGTTGTACATGAGAAAAGAAGGTAGGCATATTAGCATGAACATATAAACTCTCAATCCTCAAAGACTTGATAGAGAACTAAATAATAGTCCACCACATGAAAAGTTCATGAAAACCAAAGCCATGCCTCAACTTTCCTTCCTTCAAATGTTATGATTGAAATGTCTTTGGTTTTGTGATACATAAATGACAATCCAAAAGATCCTGCTTCTTAATCAAAATTTAAATTAGTTTCAGTAAATATGCCTTTATTAGGTAACTAGCAAAGATTATTGGTTGGGCCACCAACACACATCAACAAATTTCCTACCCACAAATGCGATCAAAATGTGTTTTGAATCATCTTCCAAATATATACGGCATCACTATAATGTATTTTGGTTTATCCCATCATTCTAGTTTGTAAACTAGGATTTTTTACTGTTGTGTTTGAACCCATCATGTACATGAAAGGCAATTTTTCATTTAGCTCATTGAGATTCATTAAACGTAGACACCGCGTCCATTACCACCTATGCAAGGAATTGGGATGCCCATCATTTATTTATTCTTGTGAAGTAGCTTGGGTACATTATGTGTATTTTGCTCAATTGTCGATGGTATATGATAATTTGATAATTGGTTCAATACCATTTGATGCGTAAGTGCAAGGCCAATATTTAGCAAAACCTAAATATATTAACTAAGAGACCTCATTCAAAAATGTGAAGGTACTACTAGTGTTGCATCACCCTAGCCAATTAAAAATGTTAAGTCTATCCTAACAAAGCCTTGTTGAAGACATCTCCATTGCAAATCAATAAAGAGTGCCTTGTAAAGGTTTGTCACTATGGAATTTGTAGGTCACAAGCCAGCTATGTCATCTCTATTCCTTACTAGTCCCACAACATCACCTCACAACATCACCTCACCAAAATTGCTTGCACATTCTCAATTCCACAATCAAACTCTAAAATTTGAATTCTAAATCTCAAAATTGCTCCCAATTTTTTCAAAATCAACATTCAACTTCCCAAATCGCTCCCGGAATTTGTTCTCAATTTTGCTTGTTGAATCTCCTCCTTGCCTAAATTGTGTTACATAGAAATTTTTAAAAACAATCATAATGTTGCATTTAGAAATAACTACAACATCACAAAATTGATGAACATTGTAGAATGTTATTCCCTCATACACTTGAAGCAAAGAAGATGAAGACACACATGCACACAATAGTAGGGGGAAATTGTTGATGTAAATTGTTTGACTTGAAAAATCCAAACACAAAATTTGTGTCCCAACAACGAGTAAAAAAAGCTTCCCACAAAAACACCATACTTAACAAACTAGAGATTCAAAAAATGTTACACACAATGCAAAATTGAACGTCAATTTGCAAATACAAACGACAAAAATGTTGCAATATTTGTTGCAACTTCAACATAATGTCTATAAAGACAAACAAGGAAGAAAAATATATGGAAAAGGACAAGAAAAAGGGAATAAAAAAAAGACAATTGAAGAAAAGGAGGAGGTAGGGAAAAAGGATTTTTTTTAAAAAAATAAAGAAAGAAAAGAATAATCGTGAAAATAAAGATGAAAATAAAAAATTAGAAAAAGAAAAGAGTCGCACGAAGGAAAAACAACATCCACAAGCAAACCCAATAGCAAAAACACAAGCAAATAAATGAATAAAATTTCAACCTCTCACACAATATTGGGGCTTTGGGGTCACCTTTTTTTTGGATCTCATGAATAATGAAATTGATATTTTTTTCCCTTGGCATGAGCAAGTTTCAATTGAAGGGGTGTTTAATGAAGTGCAATGAAAATGCTCTAATCTTGTTTCCCCTTGATTGAACTAGCAACTATACTAGGATTGACTTGAAAAACACTTTCCCATGATTCATGGGGTGCCTAATGAGGTACATAATTTGACCAACATATGTGAAGATACATCATGGGTATAAATTGGACTTGTGAATCCAATTTCGCAATACAAAGAAAAAGAATTCAAATTTGTGTCATGGATGTGCAAATTCAAGAACTTTTTTTACAATTAACTACTTATGCAATATGACTTTGCTTATCAACTTGTTGAGCAAGTACTCCATAGATTTAAAAAAATCATACCCATCCATGAACATCCTTGAAGAACAAATCCACCATGAAGACTACCTTCCAAGAATCAAAGGCCTTGGCATTCAACATTGTTAGATGGTAGCTTGAAGGTATCCTATCCAATGAGGAACTATCCATCCATGAAGATGACCAAAGTAATCCAATGAGGTAAAATTATTCATACTTAATTATTTTTGGAAAATTTTAATATCTTCCTACCTATTTTTGGCAATGTTTTAGTATAAACTTTAACATAATAATATTTTTTTAATTAAATATTTTGAGAATATTCCTGATTAAAAATAGTGACATAAAGGGGTGGGTGCAACTCACTATTGAATGCTTGCATGGTTTCTTTCATGAGGGACATCAACCATAATTTTTTTACTTCATTTACATAAAAAAAGGTATTGTTTAGGGGATATTATGTGAAAGAACCTTTTTTCCTCACCCTATTATTAAGTAACTTTTAAATTTCACATATTTAAACCACTCAAAATTTAATTATAATTTGTTTACATCAAGTTATGATAATCCGTTATTTTTATTATTTTTATTACTTGAAGTTGGTAGGAGTGATGATGATGCAATTAAACATCATAAGATCATATAGTAAAGCTACTTTTTTTGACATATCATATGTACTTAACATATCTTTCATCTAAATAATTAGGAGATGATAGAAAAAAATACCCACCTCATTGAAGCATTCTTCAGTTCATGTTCCTTCATGTTGGATTGCTAGTCCATTTACTAGTATTAGTCCATGTATTAACCTACTATTTGAACCTACTAATAACTAATACTTAAAAAATCTAATTCATTTTTTATTATTTTTATAATATCAAGATTAGCACATGCCTTATATATCAATCATTTTTTAAGCAAATATAATATTATTAAAGGACTAATTAATTTTTTTTTTTTACCCAACAACCTATATATCTAGGACCTATATTTTTTTTCATGTATTTTGTAAACTCAAAGGAAAACGTTCCCCTTGGGTTACTTTAAAAGCTTATTTAAATTTTGATTTTGAATTGTTTCTCATAATTAGTACATTGATAGTAAATATGACACATATAATATGCATACATTCCATAAAGTTGACATTTTCATTTCATGAGTTTTCATGAAAAGTCATGAAAACAACTTTGACATTAACCATTCATTTGAAATATCAATATTTTAAAAAATAAAAGATTAATTCTCATGTAACCTCATGTGTTTACCTTTTGCCTACACTTGGTTAGTGAATGATACAAATTAAATACTTCTCCTTCCAATGAGGTAGATATTAAATACCATTCATACATCTTGTCAAATCATGAACTTAGGTAATGCAAATTTGGGATCAATTCATTCATGTAAACCCAACCAATGGTTATTTTCTAATTGGAAAGTAAGACATATATTTATATTGTAGGCCTTATCGATGGATTCCTGTCTTTGTGTAGTGACAAGTTATGTATTTTATGATTGGATGATGTTTGTTAACACATCAACTTCAAGACTACTAGTTTAATTTGAGCCCATATTTCACATCCCATATTTTTGGTCTTCTTTCCTAACAAAAAGCATATTAGGTAGTGTTTAGTATGTGACCTTGCAAATTAAAATTAATTCAATAAAAGTCAAAACATGTTGTTTTGGCTTAGTAAAATGGTTTTGGCCCAACATTTTTCATTGTTTGTTGAAGTTGGCAAAACATAACACCTATTAAAAAACAATGTAAGAAATCTGATTTGATTATTTTTCCATTTTTTGATTGGCCAATCATAGTGTTTGGTTAAGGTGGTTTGATGGTGTCCACCTAGGGAAAAGACAACATATCTATGCAAGATTTGGGGATAAAAATTTAGGGCAATCTTCAACCAATGTGAAGATGACAATTGTCATGTTTTTAAAATGAAATTTTAAGATTGATGTTATTTTTGTTGTTTGGTTGATAGCCATTCCATCAAATTTGAAAGTGAATAGTCTCTCATTACTATGAAGGAGAACAAGAGATGTTTTTTCAATTGATCAAAATTCGCTAGGCTAGATTTTTCCACAAAATTCAATATTGCAACTATTAAATTGTCTCCACAACAACTTGAAACCCAAACATAGGTTAAGAGTTTCTAACTCAAATGATGCTTGGAATGCTTGAAGACTACAAACTTGTTTGACAATTATTACTTCAAAACGTTGTGGTCCACTTCCAACTTTGAGGAGGATTAAAGCCTTTCTCTTTAAGGTTGTGGAAGATGGTGTTTGATGAGGATTTTGGTTTCAACTAAACAATTGCTTTGTTGTTTGAAACATCCAAGTGTTAATCATTCTCACAAGCAATATGAAGTCACATGATTCATATCACTTAGTTGGTTCCTATCAAAAGAGGTTTCATTTGTTTTTTTTTTTTTTTTCTCAATTTCAATTTTTTTTTTATTTAGATTACAAATCAAAATTACAGAAAACATTTGAAGGTTTGTGGGGGAGGTAGGTGTCATCAAGTGTAAAATAAAACAAA
>Ga0116229_10001629_pt1 | contig 35466 bp, 25 predicted proteins | sample S1TSphgellanicum_3_FD_87313 | JGI IMG/M metagenome (GOLD analysis project Ga0116229, IMG submission 87313) | Host-associated microbial communities from peat moss isolated from Minnesota, USA - S1T2_Fc - Sphagnum magellanicum MG | ecosystem: Host-associated > Plants > Peat moss > Unclassified...
AGCAGGGGTTTCAGGCGATGGGCGAGATCGCTGCCGTGACGGGACGGTTGCGTCGGCGGGCGAGGAAGCGGTTGTTGCACGCAGAACACGCCGAGCAGCGGACCGTCGGACTGTTGCAGGGGGATCGCGGTGAGCCATTGCCCGGCGCTTGGCGCCATGCCGTCGGGACTCAAGGGCTGTGCCAGATTCCAGCCGCGACGGCGCAGCCAGGACGCGATGACCTCGGCGGACGTCCCGGTCGTTTCTCCGCGAGAGTCGAGCTTCGCATCGAGCAGGCAGACGCCGGTCAAATCGCCGACCAGGCTGTTCGCGAGCTGGCGGTAAGAATCGAACATCGGGTCGACGATGGCGGTTGCCCGCATCGCTTGTTTCAAAATCTCGTCTCCCTGCGCCGCCGGCACGACGGAGCGCCGCTGTGCGGCATATCGACACCGACGCGCCCGTCCGTAGCAAGCGTACGTGACGGGATTCTCAAAGTGAGCACTGATCCACAATAATGCCGCCGCTCGGCACGGCGTATATTGGAGGCTACGACACTAACAGGAGTCGGCCGATGAGCTACGACAGCTATCACAAACGCAGGATCGGGAAACACCTTCTCAAGCCCGAGACACAAATGATGGGGTACGGCTACGATCCCAGCCTCTCGGAAGGCGCGTTGAAGCCGCCGATCTTCCTGACCTCGACCTTCGCGTTCAAGAGCGCCCAAGACGGCAAGGATTTCTTCGACTTCACGTCCGGCCGGCGGGAACTCGGTGCCGGACAAACCGCGGGCCTCGTGTATTCGCGCTTCAACAATCCGAATCTCGAGGTTCTCGAGGACCGGCTCGCGCTCTGGGAGGGCGGGGAGCTCGCCGCGGTCTTCTCGAGCGGCATGGCCGCGATCTCGACCACGCTCTGGGCGTTCGTGCGGCCCGGCGACGTGCTGCTCATGAGCCAGCCGCTGTACGGCGGAACCGAAACGCTGATCGAAAAGACGCTGCCAGCGTTCGGCGTACGCGCGGTCGGTTTCACCGACGGCTGCGACGCGGTCGCGGTCAACGATGCCGCCGCGCAGGCGCTCGAACTCGCCGGCGCCAACGGCGGACGGGTCTGTCTCGTGCTCGCGGAAACCCCGGCCAACCCGACCAACAGCCTCGTCGATCTTGAGCTGCTGCGGGAGGTGTCGGAGCGCATCGGCCGCGAGCAACGCGGTGGGCGGCCTCCCGTCGCCGTCGACAATACCTTCTTGGGTCCCGTGTTCCAGCGCCCGCTCGAACACGGCGCCGACATCGTCATGTATTCGCTGACCAAGTATGTCGGCGGCCACTCGGATCTGGTGGCGGGCGGCGTGATCGGTTCGCGCGAACTCGTGGGACCGATCAAGAAGCTGCGCGGTGCGCTCGGCACGCAACTCGATCCGAATACGGCATGGATGATCATGCGTTCCCTCGAGACCCTGTCGCTGCGCATGCAGAAGTCCGCCGCGAATGCCGCCGTGGTCGCCGAGTTCCTGCGCGATCATCCGAAGATCGCGTCGGTGAACTATCTCGGGTTCCTCGCGCCTGCCGATCCGCTGCGCGCCGTGTTCGAGCGGCAATGCGACGATGCAGGCTCGACGTTCGGCTTCACGGTCGTGGGCGCAGAGCCGGAGGCGTTCCGACTGTTGGATGCATTGCAGGTCATCAAGCTCGCGGTGAGTCTCGGCGGCACCGAGACGCTGATGTCGCATCCGGCGAGCACCACGCACTCCGGCGTCCCGAAGGCGACCCGGGATCGTCTTGGCGTGACCGACGCCTTGATCCGCATCTCCGTCGGCATCGAAGCCGCCGACGATTTGATTGCCGATCTCGATGCCGCGCTTGCCGCGGTCTGAACGCGGCGCCGGCCATCGGGCCCGCAGGCGTTCGGCCGCCGTCGGCCCGCCGATCGCGGCGGTGTTCGCGGCGGTGCTTGCCGCGGCCCTCGGTGCCTGCGGTCGATCGAGCAGCCCGCCCGCGGCGTCACCCGACTCGCGGGCCGCCGCAGGGCCGGCGGTGTCGGCCGTGCCCGCGATCGAGCACGTGAGTCATGGCCGCTTCAAGGATGTGGTACTGGTCGCACCGACCGGCGGGACGGATGCGGCCGCGCCCGCGGCCGTCGTGCTGCTGCTATCGGGGTCGGCCGGGTGGACGGGTCCGGCCGTGGACTGGGCCACGCGGTTCGCGGCACGCGGTGCGCTCGTCGTGGGCATCGACCTCCCCCAGTTCCAGCAGGCATTGAACGGCGACGGCGGACAGTGCGTGTTTCCTGACGGTGATCTCGACAACTTGAGTCGTTTCGTGCAGGCCTACCGGCACCTCCCGACGTACCTGCCGCCGATTCTGGCGGGCGTCGGTCCGGGCGCGACGCTCGCTTACGCGACGCTGGCCCAGGCCCCGAAAGCCACGTTTGGCGGGGCGTTCAGTGTCGGCTTCTGCCCCGATTTCGCGCTGGCCAAGCCGCTCTGTGCGGGCGCCGGTGCAGCCTCGCTGCAGCGGATGTCGGACTCCCGCCTGACGTTCCTGCCGGACAAGAGCTTGGCGGCGACCTGGATCGTGACGGACGAACCGCCGGCGCAGCCAGCGCCGCCTCCGGCGCCGACCACCTGTCCGGTCGCGGTCACGCAAGCCTTCGTCGCGGCCGTGCCGGCAGCGCAGCGAGTCGACGCGGCGGGGTGGTCCGCGGCATTCGATCGACTCGTCGCCGCGATCGCGCCGGAGCGTTTGGCGCCGCCGCCCGCGTCGCTCAGCGATCTGCCGATCATCGAAAGTCCCGCCGCGCCCCGAACCGTGGCGTCGGACCGACTGGCCATCATGCTGTCGGGCGACGGCGGCTGGGCAGGGCTCGACAAGGATATCGCCGCCGCGCTCAACGCCGCAGGCGTCCCGGTCGTCGGCTTGGATTCGCTGCGGTACTTCTGGACGGCCCGGACGCCCGACGGCATCGCTGCCGATCTCGACCGAATGATCGGCTATTACACGGCGGCGTGGCACAAACCCAAGGTGATCTTGATCGGCTATTCCCAGGGCGCCGACGTGCTGCCGTTCGCGGTCAATCGGTTGACCACGGCGGCGCGCGCCGACGTCGCCGTGGCGGCCGTGCTTGGCCTCTCACCGCACGCGCTGTTCGAATTTCACCTGAGCAATTGGCTCGGCGACGACGACTCGGGACCGGCCACGCTGCCGGAGATGAACCGCATCGCCGGCATTCCGGTCCTCTGCGTCTACGGCGCGGACGAGAGCGATTCGCTGTGCCCGACGCTGGATGCGCACCGCTTCACGCTGATCGAGACCAAAGGCGGCCACCATTTCGATGGCGACTACGCAGCGCTGGCGCGGCAGATTCTCGCGGCGGCGGGGCATACGGGTTGAGAGGCGGCGATCCCCACGGCAATCAGACCCCCTTAGCGGCAGCTGGATGGTCGGACGCCTTGCGATCAATACACCGACTGTAGTCATCAAAAATCGAGATTTTTAGCTTATGAATCTAGCAAGCGAGGAGTCGATCGCCTGAGCCTGCAACTATTTTTCACCAAGCCGTCCGGCAACGTCGTTAGGTGGGCAAGAGCGGTGCGAATGACCGCCCCGATGAACCCTCAACCCTGACCTGGAGATGACCATGACAACTTCCCTCAAGAGCTTCGCGATTCGTACCCTGGCGGTGGGCGCCCTTGCCGCCACGTTGATCAGCAGCGCCAATGCCGCCGTGTTCTTTCGCACTGTCGTCGCTGCCCCGGTGGTCGCCGCCCCCGTGGTGGTTGCGCCGGCGGTGGCCCCGGTGGTGGTGGCCCCGGTTTACGTGCCGACCTGCCGCATCATCTCGGTGCCGGTCGTCAACGCGTGGACGGGCATCACGTACCTCGTGCCCCGCCAGGTGTGCAACTAAGACCGCCCGGTGCCGGCCGCCGCCCCCGGAGGGCGGCGGTCACGGGCTGGGGGAATCGTCGCCGCGGACTTGACGGTCCGCGGCGATTTTGCGCTGCGGCCTCTGCATCCGCATCGCGCGGCGTCGCGGGATGGCCGATGTCGGGCGAGACGTTTACGATATCGCCAACGTCGTTCTGACCGAGGTCTACCATCTTGTCTGACATGATCCTTTGGGGCTTCGATGGCTCCACGTACGTTCGCACCGTCAAAATGCTGCTGGCGGAGAAGGCATTCACGGACTTCGACCAGATCCCCCTGAATGTGCTCAAGGGCGAGCCTAAAACGCCGGAACATTTGCAGCGTCACCCGTTTGGCAAGGTGCCGGTACTCGACCATGCCGGCGTGCGGATTCTCGAAACCGCCGCGATGACGCGTTACCTCAATGATGTACTGCCCGGCAAGTCGCTCGTTCCGGGCACGCCGAAAGACCGGGCGCGGATGGACATGGTCATCGGTCTCATCGACTCTTACGGTTATGCGGCTCTGCTCGGCGGAGTCTGCGGCTATCACCTGTTCCCGGACTTCGTTGGCGGTAAGAGCGAGGCGGCGCGGGCGAACGGTATTGAACAGGGCCGGACGGTGCTCAAACTCGCGATGGAGACGAAAGGCGCATCGTCTTTCATTGCCGGCGATTTGAGCCTCGCGGATCTTTTCCTCGCACCGATTGCGTTTTATCTGTCGCTGACACCGGACAAGGATACGGTGTTCGATGTGCCGGGATTTGCCGACTGGTGGGCGAGAATCCAGGCGCTGGAGAGCTACCGGGCGACGCAACCCCAGCTTGGTTGATCGAGCGGAGCATCCTGTACCCTCCGAGAGACCGATCGCCAGGGCATCCGATTGGCGGCCTTCGCCGTGCGCAGGCTTCGGGCAGGTATCGTTTCGGCCACGAAGGCCTCTAATCCACGATCGTCCGCTCATGACCCTTCGGGCATGTTCCCCGGCGGCGCGAATCGAGCTCGCCCGACTCATCTTGGTCCACGATCGATGATACGTTCCACAGTGCCTCGGCATGATTGCACCCGCAGTCACGGCAGAACCAGGGCAGGAATTCGGGATCCACCCGGTCGAGTGCCTCCCACTGATGGTTCTCGATGGCGTGAACGAGCACCGGAACCTTGTTGGCATCGACGATGTGCCGGAATGACGTGACGAAATGAGATCGTTCGACCCACCAATGGCCCTGATCTTGATAGATGTCGATCACAGCAATCTTAAGTCCCGCGCCATCCAACACGGGAAACCGCCGGCGTGTCATGCGGCTGCCCTCCCTGCACACGGGGTGCGCCAACTCTGGGACCGCGAATCGCTGTCATTCATGTGCCGAGGATACGCCGAATACGCCCCGTGTCGAAGGCAATACCTGTGGCATCATCGCGGCTGCAAGAACGCCGAGGATCAGGGACCATGGGGGCAAGCAAAGTGCCGGAGGGCAGGCAGCGCGGGTGGATCGTGCCGATCGGCGGTGCCGAGGCCAAGGACAATTCCCCGCAAATCCTGCGCCGCTTCGTGGCGCTCGCCGGCGGAGGTGCGGCCGAGATCGTGGTGATTCCCACGGCGAGTGTGCTGCGCAGTTCCGGACCCCGCTATGAACGCCTGTTCGCGGAGATGGGTGCGCGGCGCGTCGCAAGCTTGGATTTCGACACACGGCGCGATGCCGAGGAGCCCGGCCGCCTCGAGCAGCTCGGCCGGGCCACGGGGATCTTTTTCACGGGCGGCAACCAGCTGCGCCTGTCGACGCTGCTCGGCGGCACGGCCGTGGCCAAGGCGGTGCGCCAGTTGAATGCCGCCGGCATTCCGGTCGCGGGAACGAGCGCGGGCGCCGCGTTCATCAGCGAGCACATGATCGCCTTCGGCGACGAGGGCAGCACGCCGATCGCGGGGTCGGTGCGCCTCGCGCCGGGCCTCGGCCTGACGAACCGCTTCATCATCGATCAGCACTTCCGCCAGCGCGACCGGCTCGGCCGCCTGCTCACGGCGCTCGCCTACAATCCCTTCGCGGTCGGAATCGGGCTCGATGAGGACACCGCCGCGTTCATCGCGCCCGACAACACCGTGGACGTCGAGGGGTCGGGCGCGATCACGGTCGTCGATGCCGCCGATCTGCAATTTTCTTCCATGGACAGCATCAAAGAGAGTCGGCCGGTCTGTATGCTCGGCGTGAAATTGCATATCCTGACCCAGGGCGCGACCTTCAACCTGCACACGCGGAAGGCCGACGCCGGTATGCTGATCCAGCCGAAGTCCTGACGGGGAACCCGATGCGCATCTTGGAACGCAACGTCTATGTGGGGCCGTCCGTCTATGCCCACTTCCCCGTCATCCGGGTCATGCTCGATCTGGGGGCCCTCGAGGCCTGGCCGACGGCCAAGCTCGGCCCAGCCTACGTCGACGCCCTGGTCGCGGCGCTGCCGACGCTCGAGGAGCATGGCTGCTCGTATCGGGCGCCGGGCGGCCTGATCCGCCGCATGCGCGAGGACGAGGGCACCTGGCTCGGCCACGTGTTCGAGCACGTCGCCATCGAATTACAGAACATCGCGGGCGAGGACGTGTCTTTCGGCAAGACCCGCAGCACCGACACGCCGGGCCTGTACACGGTGATCTACGAGTACGCGCAGCGCGACGAGGGCATCGCCGCGGGCGAGCTCGCCATCGAATTGCTGTGCGCGCTGCTGCCGCCGGAGCTGCGCCCGCCGGGCAGCGTGCCGGCGGACTGGGATTGGCCGACGAAGCGCAATGAGTACATTCGCTATGCGCAGCGCCGCGCCTTAGGACCCTCCACGGCGTCGCTCGTCAAAGCCGCCGAGGAGCGGCACATACCCTGGCTGCGACTGAACGACCAGAGCCTCCTGCAGCTCGGGCACGGTAAGTTTCAACAGCGGGTACAGGCGACCGTCACGGGACGGACGAGCCACATTGCAGTGGAACTCGCCCAGGACAAGGAGGAGACCAACAAGATCCTCGCGAACTGCGGTCTGCCCGTGCCGCGCCAGGAACTCGTGCGCTCGGCCGCCGGCGCCGTGCGCGCGGCCGTGTCGCTCGGCTTTCCCGTGGTGACCAAGCCCTACAACGGCAACCACGGTCGCGGCATTTCGATCGGTCTTGCGACACCCGACGAAGTGCGCGCCGGGTTCGCCGCGGCGGCCGAACATTCCGATTCGGTCATCGTCGAGACCTATCTGTCCGGCGATGATCACCGGCTGCTCGTCATCAACGGCGAACTCGTCGCGGCCACGCGGCGCACGCCGGGCCGCGTGCTGGGCGACGGCGTGCACACGATTCGCGAGCTCGTCGACATCGTCAACCAGGATCCGCGCCGCGGTATCGGTCACGAGAAGGTCATGACGCGGCTCGAACTCGACGCGCAGGCCGACATGATGCTGGCGCGGCAGGCGTTGACCGCCGATTCGGTGCCGCCCGCCGGGCAGTTCGTGCTCCTGCGCAGCACGGCGAACCTGTCGACCGGCGGCACGGCCACGGACGTGACCGACATCATTCACCCGGATAATCGGGACATGGCGGTGCGCGCCGTGACCGCGATCGGTCTCGACGTCGGCGGCGTGGATTTTCTGTGCCCGGACATCTCCGAGAGTTACCGGACCGTGGGCGGCGGGATCTGCGAGATCAACGCCGCCCCGGGATTTCGCATGCACGTCGCGCCGAGCGAGGGGATGCCGCGCGATGCCGCCGGCCCGGTCATCGACATGCTGTTTCCGCCCGGGTCGCCCTCGCGGGTGCCGATCGCCTGCATCACCGGCACGAACGGGAAGACCACGACGGCGCGCATGCTCGCGCACATTGCCAAGATGGCCGGGTACACGCCGGGGCTCACGACGACGGACGGCGTATACATCGACGGTCAGCGCACGGTCGAGGGCGACATGACCGGTCCCGTCGCGACGCGCATGGTGCTGTCGGATCCCTCCATCGACATCGCCGTCCTCGAGGTCGCGCGCGGCGGGCTGCTGCGGGCCGGCATGGGCGTGCCGTTCGCGGACGTCGGCGCGGTGCTGAACGTGCAATCCGATCATCTCGGCCTCAAGGGCATCGAGACGCTCGAGCAGCTCGCCGAGGTCAAGCGCATCGTGGTCGAGATCGCGCGCGAATGCGCCGTCTTGAACGCCGACGACGAGAACGTGATCCGCATGTCGGCGCACACCGATGCCAAACACCTGTGCTATGTCACGCTGAATCCGCAGCATGCGGTCGTGCGCGAACACGTGCGCGCCGGCGGCCGCGCCTGTGCGCTCGAGAACGGCGTGAACGGGCACATGATCACGATCTACGACAAGGGCCGGCACATTCCGCTCATGTGGACGCACCTCATCCCCGCCACGCTCGAGGGTCGCGCCATGCACAACGTGCAGAACGCGATGTTCGCGGCGGCGCTCGCGTTCTCGCTCGACATCAAGTTGGACGCCATCCGCCAGGCGCTGCGCACCTTCGACAGCACCTTCTTCCAGGCGCCGGGCCGCATGAACGTCTACGACGAACATCCCTTCAAGGTCATTTTCGACTACGCCCACAACGCTCACGCCGTCGCGGCGATGACCGACCTCGCGCGGCGCCTCGACGTTCGCGGCCGGCGTATCGTCGTCGTCGCCGGTCCGGGCGATCGGCGCGATGCGGACATCCGTGCGATCGCCTCGACGGTGGCCGGGCACTTCGATCATTACATCTGCCGGCGCGACGACAGCCTGCGCGGGCGCAGCGCCGACGAGGTGCCGCTCATGATCGCCGCGGTGCTGAAGGAGCACGGCGTGGCCGACGCCGCGATCGACGTGATCCCCGACGAGCAGCAGGCCATCGACGCGGCGCTGCGCCTCGGGCGAGCCGGCGACTTGCTGGTGATTTTCGCCGACGCGCTCACGCGCTCCTGGAAACAAGTCATCAAGTTCAAACCGCTCGCCGACGCCGACGACGGCGCGCATCCGGCCGCGCAGGGCCGTGCGGTACCGGGGACCGGCACGAACGGCACGGCCGCGAACGGCCGTCTCGAGGCCGCACCCGGCGGCGGTACTCCAGCGCCTGCGCCTGCCGCTGTTCCTGGGCCGGCGCCTCGCGATGCGGATCCGTCCGGATTCATGCGCGAGGAACGCGGCCTGCGCTTCGTCGGCGAAGCCGCCGACTGACGGTGGGCCCTAGGCTCGGAATCTGGGGGCCATGATGGCCGACGAGCCGACGCATGGCTTCGCCGATTCGCGCCGACTTCCCGGGCCCAATCGGGATTTTGGCGCAGCCGCCGTGACTCTGACCCCGCTCGGCTCGGCCGCCACGAATCCGGCGGCGGCCGAGGCCTGGGCGGGCTACGTGCGCGAGACGGCCGCCGCGCTCGGCTGGCCGGATCCCGAGCCGCGGATTCGTCGCCATGCTGGCGGCACGACCCTGCTGTTTCGCGCGCCGCCGGATCTGTTGCTGACGGCGACGGACTTGAACGAATGGGCCTGGGAACGTGCGGCCGCCGACTGCGGCGACACTGGCTTCGACCTCGCTCAGGATCTCGGCCCCGATCCGGTGCCGGCGCTGCGCGCCCGGGCCGAGAGCGAGCGGCTGCCGAGGCTCGAGGCGCTGCGACGGGCGGCCGCCTCGCGGGGTGTGGCGCTCGTCGAGGACGATGCGCTCGTCTCGCTCGGCACCGGCGCGGGCAGTCGAGTCTGGCCGCGCAGCGATCTGCCCGCGGTGGATCGGGTGCCCTGGCAGGACCTCTACGACGTGCCCACCGTGCTCGTCACGGGCAGCAACGGCAAGACCACGACGGTGCGCGTGCTCGCGGCGATCGCGGCGGCGGCGGGTCTCACGCCCGGACTCAGTTCCACCGAGGGTGTCGTGATCGGTGGTGATGTCGTGCTGCGCGGGGACTATTCCGGTCCCGACGGCGCGCGCACCGTGCTGCGCGATGCGCGCGTCGGCGCGGCGATCCTCGAAACGGCACGCGGCGGCATCCTGCGGCGCGGCCTCGCCGTCGGGCGCGCCGGCGCCGCGATCGTCACGAACATCAGCGCCGATCATCTCGGTGAGTACGGCGTCGATCGTGCGGCCGATCTCGCCGAGACCAAGCTGGCGGTCGCCTTCGCCGTCGCCGACAGCGGCACGCTCGTCCTGAACGCCGCCGACGAGACCTTGATGAGCGCCGTGGCGCGCCTGCCGCACGCGGCGGCGGCCTACCGCGCGGGCTTTGCGCCGGACCATGAGCATCCGCAGCTCGAGCGATTGCGGGCCGCGGGCGGCACCACCTGCGGTGTGCGCGGCGGTGAGTTGCTGCTGTCCCATCGCGGCGTGGAACACGATCTCGGTGCCGTCGCCGCCATGCCGCTCAACGTCGGCGGTGCGGCGCCTTACAATCTGGCCAATCTCTCTGCGGCCGCGCTCGCCGCGGTCGCGCTCGACTGGCCGGTGTCTGCCGTCCGTGCGACGCTCGAGCGCTTCGGCGCCCACCCCGACGACAACGTCGGTAGGCTCGAGCGCCGCCGGCATCGCGGCGCCCACGTGCTGATCGACTATGCACACAATCCCGATGCGCTTTCGAATCTGTTGCGCGTCGCCCGTGCACTCGCGCCGCGCCGGCTCTTGCTGCTGCTCGGCCAGGCCGGGAATCGCTCGGACGGCGCGATCGCCGATCTCGTGCGCACGGCGGTGTCTTTCGCGCCGGACCGAGTCGTGGTCAAGGAACTCGCGGCGATGCTGCGCGGCCGGGCGCCCGGCGAAGTGCCGGCACTGATCCTGCGGGAACTCATCGCCGCCGGCCTGCCGTCCGAGCGCATCGCCTTGGAATTCGACGAGGAGGCCGCGGCCGGGCTGCTGCTCGACGAGGCCCAAGCGGGCGACGTCATCGTGCTGCCGATACACACGGCGGCCGTGCGCGACCGGCTCGCGGCGCGCCTGCGGCCTACTGCCCCGAGTCCGTGAGCTCGCGCAGCGTTTCCTCCGCGATGGCGAAGCTCGTCGATGCGCCGGTGCCGCTCGTGACGGTCGCGAGGCGCACGCGCGGCAGCGGCGCATCGCGCAGCGCCGGGCGGTCGTCGAGCGAGGCGTAGGTGCCGATCCAGCGCTCCGTGATCTCGTAGTCGATGCGTGGCAGCACGGCGTGGAACTCCTCGAGCACGAGTGCATCGAAGCGTTCCGACCCGAACGGGTCGACGCTGTGGCCGTAGACATGGGTGTCGCCGACGACCAGCGTGCCATCCGCCGATTGCACGACGATGAGGTGCACACCGGCCGCGAGATGCTCCGCCTGTTCGCGCTGCAAGCGCGCCCGGAGCGGCGCGGCGGCGGGTAGTTCCGCGTAGCCCAAGTAGCGGATCAGCGACAGGTCGGTCATCAGCGGGCAGGAGAGCTCGACGGGCGCGCGCGGCCGAAGGCGCAGCATCTGAAGCTTCGAGCGCCGTACGCCGTACTCGGCGAGACGCTCCGGAAACAGCGTGGCGAGATCGTCGCCGGGACAGACGATGATCCACTGCGCGCGCTGGGTTCCCCGGGAGGTCTCGACCCGGCCGGTGTCGACCGCCGAGACGGCCGTGCGGTACAGGAACTGAACGCCGTGCGCGCGCTCTAGCCAGGCGGCGAGGCGTGGAATGGCGTCCCGCGATTCCACGCGCCGCTCGTGCGGGCTGTAGAGCGCCGCGCAGATCTCGCCGCATAGGCTGGGCATGCGGCGGCGGGCTTCCGCGGGCGTCATGAGCTCGCAACCGCGACCCATCGCCGTCTCGGCAAACGCCTCGAGCACGAGCTTCGCCTCCGGACGCCGTGCAACGACCGTGAGTCCCGTCTGCACGACGTCGATGCCGGCCGGTGCACAGATCTCGTCCCAGACGTCGCGCGAGCGCAGCGCACGTGCCCAGGTAAGACCGGCCTGTTGGCCAGTGACCGTCACGAAGCCGAAATTGCGGATCGAGGCGCCGACCGCGCGCTCGTCGCGCTCGATGACGAGTACCTTCAATCCCTGGCGCACGGCCGCCAATGCATGCGCGAGACCCAAGATGCCGGCACCGACGACGATCACGTCGGGTTGCGAGTCAGAATCGGACCGTCGCTGCATCGATCGGCCTCCTCAGACCTCGAGAACCACCGGCTTCTTGATCAGAAACGTGAGGACCAGATAATAAACGATTCCGATCCCGATCCAGCAGCCGCCCAGGATCTTGGCCGCCGTGTCCATCTCGACGAGCACGTAGCCGATGATCGCGAAGCCGACCACCGGGCAGACGACGTGGCGCAGCCAGTCGCGGCTGCGCGAGCGCAGGAAGAAATGATTGATGACGGCGAGGTGCAGGATCAGGAACCCGCTCAAGGCGCCGAAGTTCACGATGCTCGTGAGGTCGTCGACCCGCTCGGCGAAGAACAGGCCGACGAGCAGTGAGATGACGGCGACCACGAGCGTGCTCACGTGCGGGGTTTGAAAGCGCGGGTGGATCTTCGCGAGCACGGCGGGCAGTTTGCCGTCGCGCGCCATGGCGTAGAGGATTCGCGCCACCGCTGCCTGCGCCGCCATCGCGTTCGCGATCGCCGAGGCGAGCACCACGACGAGGATCACGATCAGACGCAGCAGGCGGCCGCCGGCGCGCTCTGCGATCTCGTAGAACGCGGTTTCAGCCGACGTGAACGTCATCCCGCGCGCAAGGTCGGTCGCGATCCAGGTTTGCAGCATGAACAACGCGCCGATCAGCAATAGCGAGAGCAGCGTGGCGCGCGCGACCGCGTTGCGGTCCCCGCGGCTTTCCTCCGCGAGTGTCGAGATGCCGTCGAACCCCAGGAAGGAGAGCACCGCAATCGACGTTGCGCCGACCACCGTGGAAAGGGAGAAGACGGCCGGATCGTAGATCGGCCGCCAGGTCAGGCCGCCGGCACCCTTACCCGCATGCAGCGCGAGCAACCCGCAGACCACGAACAACGCCAGCGTGGCGAGCTCGATGCCGAGCATCCAGCGATTCAAGCGGGCCGTGAAGCGCACGCCGATCAGGTTCACGACCGCGTTGAAGACGATGAAGGCCGTGAGCCAGAGCCACTGCGGCACGGCGGGGAACAGGGGCCGCAACGCCACGGCACTGAACAGGTACAGCAGCGCCGGCACCAGGATGTAATCGAGCAGGATCAGCCAGCCCGAAAAAAAGCCCGCGATGTCGTGCAGGCCGCGTTGCGCATACGTGTACACCGAACCGGCGAGCGGGAAGGCGCGCGACATCGAGGCATAGCTCATGGCCGTGAAGAACATGCCGACGAGTCCGATCAGGTAGGCGAGCGGCACCATGCCCTTGGCCGTGTCCCAGACGAAGCCGAACGGCGAGAAGGGCGCGATCGGCACCATGAAGATCATCCCGTAGACGACGAGATCGCGCGTGCTCAAGGCGCGGTCGAGCTGCTGGTGATAGCCGAATGATTCTACGCTCGACATGGCTCTGCGCTCACCCTGCGCTCTGCCGAATGGCCTCGATGAACTGCTCGCCGTAGCGGGCGAGCTTCGCCTGGCCGACACCGGGGAGTTCGGCGAAGACGCTCAAGGTTTGCGGCCGCCGCGCGGCCATTTCCCGCAACGTCGCGTCGTGAAAGATCACGTACGGGGGCAGGCCCATCTGGTCCGCGAGCCGCTTGCGCAACGCGCGCAGCCGCTCGAACAGGGCATCATGCGCGCCCCCGTCGGATCCGGCCGCGCGCCGACCGTCGCGCGTGGCCGCGCCGCCGGGTTTCGCGGCCGGCGGCCGGGCGATCTCGACACGCCGCTCTTCGCGCAGCACCTCCCAGCTGCGTTCGTTGAGCGAGAGCACGGCATAACCGTCCTGGGACTCCGTCATCAGGCCCTGGTGCAGCAGCGAACGCGCGAGGTTGCGCCATTCTTCGACGGAGCGCTCCTTGCCGATGCCGTAGACGCTCAAGTGCTCGTGCCCGCGCGCGAGCAGGCGCTCGGTTTTCGCGCCGCGCAGAATCTCGATCAAATAGGCCGCGCCGTAGCGCTGGCTGCGCTGGGCGAGGCGGGCGATGCAGGAGAGAAATTGGCGTGCCGCGAGACTCGCATCCTCCACGCTGCGCGGCGCGCAGCAGTTGTCGCAACCCCCACAGGGGCCCTGGAACTCCTCGCCGAGATAGCGCAAGAGCAGGGCGCGCCGGCAGTCGGTGGACTCGGCGAAGCTCTGCACCTGGCGAAGCTGCTGGCGCGCGATGCGCTGCTCGTCCTCGAGCGGCTCGCCTGTCGTCGGGTCGATCTTCTGTTGGATCAGAAATTCGCCGGTGCGCACGTCGCCGGCGCCGAAATACAGCACGCAGTGCGCGGGATCGCCGTCGCGGCCGGCCCGGCCGGATTCCTGGTAGTAACCCTCGAGGCTTTTCGGCAAATCGTAATGCACGACCCAGCGCACGTCGGGTTTGTTGATGCCCATGCCGAAGGCAATCGTCGCGACGATGATCTGCACGTCGTCGCGGATGAAGGCCTCCTGATGATCGTGGCGGACGCGTGCATCGAGGCCGGCATGGTAGGCGTGCGCCTTCAGGCCGTCGTTCTGCAGCCTTGCCGCGAGTTCATCGACGCGGCGCCGCGACAGGCAGTAGACGATGCCGGCGCCGCCGCTCTGCCCGCGGGCGAGCAACTCGGCATAGCTGTGCTTGGACTTGGCATGCACCGCGTAGTGCAGGTTCGGCCGGTTGAAGCTCGTCAAGTGCACGGCCGGTTCGTCGAGCGCCAGTTGCACGGCGATGTCGGTGCGCACGCGCGGTGTCGCCGTGGCCGTGAAACACCACATCGGGATGCCGGGATGGCGCCGGCGCAGCACCGAGAGCTGACGATAATCGGGCCGAAAATCGTGGCCCCATTCGGAGACGCAGTGGGCCTCGTCGATCACGAACGCACCGATGCCGGGACCGTCGGCCAAGCGTTGCAAGGGTCCGTCGAGAAACTCCGGCAGCAGCAGCCGCTCCGGCGCCAGGTACAACAGCTTGTAGTCACCGCGCAGTACCGCCGCGATCCGGCGCGACTGTTCGGACGCGTCCAGGCTCGAATTGAGGAAGCTCGCCGCGATGCCGTTGTCGCGCAGGAGCCGAACCTGGTCCTGCATCAGGGCGATCAGCGGCGAGACGACCAGCGTGACGCCCGCTTGCAGCAGGGCAGGCAGCTGAAAACACAGGGACTTCCCGCCGCCGGTCGGCATCAGCGCGAGCACGTCGCGGCCCGCGAGCGCGTCGCGGACCACCGCCTCCTGGCCGGGGCGGAAAGCGTCGAAGCCGAAATTCTGTTTGAGTGCCGCGATCAATTGCGCCATGGTATGCAATATGACACACCCGCACACGATTCATCGACGGCATCATCATTTTGGTTGGGACAATAGTATCGCGCCGGTCCTCACCATCGCGCCCGGCGAGTCGATAGAATTCGACGTGCTCGATGCCGCGGGCGGCCAATTGACGCGTTCCTCGACGGTCGCGGACATTGCACGGCTTGACTTCGGCAGAGTCAATCCGGTCACGGGACCGGTGTTCATCGACGGGGCGCAAGCGGGCGACGTGCTGAAGGTCAGCCTGCAGTCCTTCACGCCCTCGGGATTCGGATGGACCGCCAATATTCCGGGTTTCGGTCTGTTGGCGGACGAGTTTCGCGAGCCCGCTCTGCAGCTCTGGGATTACTCGGCGAGCGCGCTCACGCCGGCCCTGTTCGGGCGCTGGGCGAAGGTGCCGCTGAAGCCCTTTACCGGCACCATCGGGGTGGCGCCCGCGGCGCCGGGATTGCACAGCGTCGTGCCGCCGCGCCGGGTCGGCGGCAACCTGGACGTGCGCGACCTCGCACAGGGCACGGAACTGTATCTGCCGGTCGAAGTGCCGGGCGCGCTGTTTTCGGTCGGCGATACGCATGCGGCCCAGGGCGACGGCGAGGTCTGCGGCACGGCCATCGAGAGTCCGATGCGCGTCGCCATGAAGTTCGACCTGATCAAACAGACGCCGCTCAGCTTTCCGCGCTTCACGACGCCGGGTCCCGTGACGCGCCACCTCGACGTCAAGGGCTACGAGGTCACGACCGGCATCGGTCCCGATCTGATGGAGGCGGCGCGTGCGGCGGTCCGCGGCATGGTCGAGCATCTCGCCTCCTCGACCGGGATGCCGGCCGTGGATGCCTACCTGCTGTGCAGCGTCTGTGCGGATCTGCGCATCAGCGAAATCGTCGATCGGCCGAATTGGACCGTGGCGTGCTACTTCCCGCGCGTGGTGTTCGACTGACCCCGCCGTATGCCACGAACGCCTAGCGCGTCGGCAGTCGCCACCACCGCGGCAGCAAGGCCTGTACGGTCCTGAGGGCATAGCGGTCATCGATGAGATGCAGGCTGCCGCGATCGCTGGTCGTGCGAACGACGCGGCCGGCGGCCTGAATGACTTTCTGAAGGCCGGGATAGAGGTAGGCGTACTCGAAGCCGCGACCGAACAGCGCATCGAGGCGCCGTTCGATCTCGGCGTTGATGGGATCGACGCTCGGCAGTCCCAGCGTTGCGATGAACGCACCGATCAAGCGATCCCCCGGAAGATCGATGCCCTCGGCGAACACGCCGCCCAGCACGGCGAAGCCGATGCCGACGCCGCGCGCCGTGAAGTGGGCGAGAAAGCGCTCGCGCTCGGCCGCGTCGCCGCGCCTGACTTGTTCGACGATCGGAATTCCGGCGTGGTCGCGCCGAAATCGGCTGGCGATGCGGGCCAAATAATCGAAGCTGCTGAAGAAGGCCAGATAGTTTCCGGGGCGCCGCGCGAATTGACCGGCGATCACGTCCACGATCGCCGACGCCGAGGCGGCGCGGTCGCGAAAGCGGGTCGAGATGTCGCGCCGTACGTGGATGTCGAGCTGGGCGGCATCGAACGGCGACGGCACGTCGAGCCATGCGGTCGCGTCCGGCAGCCCGAGCAGGCGCCGGTAAAACTCCGCGGGGGCGAGCGTCGCGGAGAACAACACGCAGGCGCTGGCCGCCGCAAAGCGCGGCGCCAGAAACGACGCAGGCACGAGGTTGCGGATGCACAGCGGCGCGAGACCCGAGGCGGTTCCGGGCGACGCGGGGGCGGGGGTCGCGGGGGCCGGGGTCGCGGGCAGGCTCACGTCGAACAGCGAATGATCCGCAAACGTGTCGGCCAGGCGCGAGAAGCACAGGGCATCGAAATAAAACGCGAGCAATGCAGGCGCCGGCGCATCGCCGTCCGCGGCGAGCTGCTCGCCGACCGCCGTCGCGAGCCGCTGCAGGGCAGCCTGCAACGCCGCCGGCGGCTCGGGATACACTTGGTAGGCGGCCGTCTGGGTCGCGTGCACCTGCCGCCAGGCCGCGGCGACGCGCGCGAGCGGCGCTCGCAGGACCGGCTTGACCACGGCCGCCGCCGCCCTGAACCGCGCCGGGTCGAGTGTTGCCGAGTACATGTCGCGCGCCCGCGGGACGAGGTTGTGCGCCTCGTCGACCAGCAGCAGCGTGCGCCACTGGTTCACGACGGTGAGCGAGTACAGCGGCGCGTTCGTGTCGAAATAGTAATGATAGTCGGCGACGATCACGTCGACCCAGCGCAGCAATTCCTGGGTCAGATAATAGGGGCAGACGCTAAAGCGCAGCGCCGTGCGCCGCACGGCGTCCCGATCCAGCACTCCCAACTCCAGCGCGGCACGGCGCGCCTCCGGCAAGCGATCATAGAAACCCTTCGCGAGCGGGCAGCTCGCCCCGGTGCACGCCCGCCCCGGATACTCGCAGGCCGTCTCCTTGGAGACGATTTCGATGCTGCGCAGGGCGGGCGCAGAGGGTGCCACCCGGCGTAGCGCGTCGAGCGCGAGCTCTCGTCCGGAGGTCTTCGCGACGAGGAACAATAGCTTGTCGATGGCGTGTTTCGGGGCGGCCTTCAGCGCCGGAAAGAGGCTGCCGATGGTCTTACCGATGCCGGTGGGCGCCTGTGCCATCAGGCGCCGGCCCCGGGCCACGGTGCGATAAATCGCCTCGGCGAGCTCGCGCTGTCCGGCGCGAAGATCTGCGTATGGAAAGCCCAGTGCGTCGAGTTCGCGATCGCGGCGCTGCCGCTGCGCACGTTGCGCCTCGGCCCAGACCAGGAAGGCGCCACACTGGTCGGCATAGAAGTCCTCGAGCGCCGTGCGCGAGAACGGTTCGGCGAACGCGGTTTCCGTGCCGTCCGCGACGTCGACGTAGACCAGGGCGAGGTTGAGCTCTGCGAGCGACTGTTGTCGGCACCAGAGTGCTCCGTAAATCTTGAGCTGTGCCCAATGCAGGCTGCGCTGGTTGTCGGCCACGCGGTTCAGGTCGCCGCGGTAGGTCTTGAATTCCTCGAGCCGTTGGTGCACCGGGTCGTAGCCATCCGCGCGACCGCGCACCGCGAGACAGCCGTAGCGCCCTTCGAGCCGCAGCTCGCGTTGGTAGCGGCTGCCGCGTCGCGCGGCCGCGAGCTGGTGGCCGGCGATGCCTTGTTGTGCCGTGGGTCCGGGGGTAAACCGGATATCGAGATTGCCCTGCTTCGCGGTGAATTCGACCAACTCCCGCACGGCGATCGGATAAGGGGTGTCGATGTCCATGGACGGCCTGTATATTCATCCAGGCGTCCGCGCGACGCAAGCCGAACCGGACTTGCGGCCCGCCGCCTCAAGAATCAACAGCCCCTGCCGCTAGTTCCACGATGTCGTATCGGCAATGATCGCCCGTGACCGAAGCCCCTGATTGGAAACAAAAGTATCGCGACTCGGTGCTCGAACTCGAGTCCGAGGAGCGGCGTTGGCGCGACGCCGAGAAGGGACTGCGGCAACTCGTCAACCGGCTTTGCGCGGCGGGCATGGGCGTGGACCCGCGCCTCGACGACGAACTCGCGGCGATAGCGGCCGCCAATCGGCGCAACGCCGACGTCGCCGAGCTCGGCTCGATGGCCTCGAGTTTGACCCTGACCATCACCGCCGTGGACGCCGTGCGCCCGGTGTTCGCGGCCCCCACCGTGCCGCCCGTGCCGCCGTCGCCTGCACCGCCCGTTGCCGCGGCGCCGCCGCGCTGGTGCGAGAGTCAGGCGGCCGCCGTCGAGTTGCTGCGCCGTTTCAGCGCGGATGCGCCGGAGGAGCCGCTGCTCGCGGACCTGCAGCGCGAATTGACCCAGGCGGACAGTGACGCCGGCTTGGCCGCGGCCCTGCTGCATGCGGCCGATTGGGTCGGTGCGCGGCGTGAGGCTCTCGCGCGGGAGCGGCAACAAGCGGCCGCGCTGCTCGAACAAGTCAGCGTACGGCTGCACGAGATGCTCGACATGTTCGCGGTATCGGCCGACGAGCAGCGCTCGAGCTTCGCCGATGCCGAGGTCATGGACGCGAGCGTCATGTCCGAGGTCTCGCGCCTGACGGACGAAACCCGCATGGCGACCGATCTCGAGCGGCTGCAGTCGCTGATCAGCGCCGGTCTGGAGTCGGTCGGCCACTGCGTGCGCGAGTTCCGCGCCAAGGCCGAGTCTCGCCTCCTCGAGCAGAGCGCGCGCGGCGAGCACCTGCGCGGCCGCATCGCGGCGCTCGAGCAGGAGACACGCGAGCTGCACGACAAGCTCGACCAGGAGCGCAATCGAGCCCGCGTGGATTCGCTCACCAACGTCGCGAACCGCAAGGCGTTCGACGAGCGCTGGGCACAGGAAATCGCGCGTCGTGCGCACACCGACGGTCCGGTGACCCTGCTGATCTTCGATATCGACGACTTCAAATCCGTCAACGACAGCTACGGGCATCGTGCCGGCGACCGAGTCTTACAGAGTGTGGGACGCTGTCTTGCCGCCGGGATCCGGTCCACGGACTTCGTCGCACGGATCGGCGGCGAGGAGTTCGCGATCGTGCTGATCGGATTGCCCCTCGACCGGGCGATGCGGGTCGGCAACGAGTTGCGCCTCGCGATCGCCTCGCTGCGTTTCCATTTCCGCGGCATACCAATCCAGATCACGGTCTCGTGCGGCATCACGGATCTGCGCGAGTGGGATTCCAGCGAGTCGAGTTTCGAGCGTGCCGACAGCGCCTTGTACCGCGCCAAGGATCGGGGCAAGAACGTCTGCGTTGCCGCCTGAAGAGGAGGCGATGACCGACGGCGGGGGCCTCAATCGGCGGTCGCGCGGTACCGCGAACCGTGTCGATACGCGAAGATACGCGTGAACTCTGCGCCGAGCAGAAAGATCTGCGCGGAGTAGTAGACCCATAACAGCAGCACGACGAATGAACCCGCCGCGCCGTAGGTCGAGGTGAAGGCATTGCGGCCGAGGTAGATGCCGATCAGGACCTTGCCGACCGTGAACAGCGCCGCCGTGACGAGGCCGCCGATCCAGACGTCGCCCCAGGCGATGTTCTCACGCGGCATGTACTTGTAGATCATCGAAAACACGAAGGTGGTCAGCACGAATCCGACGCCCAAGTCGAGCGCGCCCACGATCACGGTCCACGCGGGCAGTTCCGCGTGGAACCAGCCGCTCAAACTCGCGAGCGCCGCGCTCACGACCAGCGAGACGAGCGTGAGGAATCCCAATCCCAGGATCATGCCGAACGACAGGATGCGCACACGCAAGAACTGCACGACGCTTTCGCTCGCGTTGCGCGGCGGGGATTTCCAGATCACGTTGAGGGCATTCTGCAGCTCGCCGAACACGCTCGTCGCACCGATCAGCAGCGTCACGAGCCCGAGGGTCGCGGCGCGCGCGCTCTTGTGCGATAAGTCGGTGCTGGCCAACAGCGTGCCGACCGCGCGCGCGCCGGAGTTGCCGATCAGGGCGCGTATCTGATCGAGAATGCGGGCCTCGGCCGAATGTTCGCCGACCAGCATCGAGGCGAGGGCGACCGCGATGATCAGGATCGGCGCCACGGCGAAGAGGGTGTAGAACGCGAGGGCGGCGCCGGTGCTGGACGCGTTGTGGTCGATCCAGCAGGTCACGGTCTGCCGACCGATGGCATAGATTTCCTTCACGCTCGACTTCAATGTCATGGCGCTCTTTATCGCACAAGTCCGGGGGGAACGACGCGGCGGATACGTCGTCGGACTCGGCCTACAGCGTGCATCTGCCGCGGATCCATTGTCGACGCAGGGCGCATTTGTCACTGTGCGCCGGCATACCATGAGCCGCGGGCATTCTCACATCGTCTGGAAGCGGATCGGGATCGGCGCCATCGCGGTCGCCGTCGCGGTGGTCGTTTTTGCACTGACATTCGACTGGAATCGGCTGCGCGGACCGATCGCCCAGGCCATCACGCGCAAGACCGGGCGGCCCGCAGAGATCGACGGAAACCTCGCCGTGCACCTGCTGTCATGGTCGCCGGGGCTGACCATCGAGGGCTTGAAGATCGGCAACCCGACCTGGGCGCAGCGTCCGTTCATGCTGGATCTGCCGAAGCTCACGGTGCGGATCAGCCTGCCGCGGCTCATCACCGGGCATCTCGTCATCACGCAGCTCGCGGCCGTCGCCCCCCGCCTCGATCTCGAGCGCGACGCCGAAGGGCGGGCGAGCTGGGAGTTCGGCAGCGCAGGAGCAGGAGAGGGCAATCCGCGCGAGGCGCAGGGTAAGATTCCCGCGATCCGGCAGCTCGACATCGCCGCGGGCAAGATTCGCTTCGCGGACCGCATCCGCAAGCTCGATTTGAACGCGGACGTGTCGGCCAACGAGCGGCGCGGCAGCGGTGGCGGGTTCACCTTGAACGGCACGGGGTCGCTGAATTCGAGACCGTTCCGGGTCGACTTCTCGGGATCGCCGCTGCTCGACGTCGCGCCGGATCATGCTTACTCATTCGAGTCGCACATCCAGGCGGGGGATATCGACGCGCGAGCCACGGTCCGCATCGCGCATCCGTTCGATCTCACCGACACGCTCGCTAACGTCAGTGTGTCGGGGCAAGATCTCGCCAACGGGTACTATCTGACGGGTCTCGCGCTGCCGAACACACCGCCGTACCGATTCAGTGCCGAGATTCGGCGCGAAGGCACGAATTATCAGCTCGACAATGTGCGTGGCGAGCTCGGCCACAGCGACATCGAAGGACAGCTCCACGTCGACACGGGTCGCACGCGGCCCAAGCTGACGGGTAGTCTTAAGTCCAAGGCCTTGAACTTCCCCGATCTCGGCGCCTCGCTCGGTGCGCCGGGTGGAAGCGGCGCGGCGCCGGCGGCCACGCGGTCGAGTTTCTTGATGCCCGATGCGGATCTACAACTGAATCGAGTTCGGGGCATGGATGCCGACGTGCGCTATCGGGCGGACTCGGTCACCGCAACGCCGGGCTTCCCGTTACACGCCGTCAATTTCCATGTGACGCTCGACGATGGACTGCTGCGCATCGATCCCGTGTCCTTCGTTCTGCCGCAGGGCGAGGTCGGGGGCGCGGTCAGCATCGATGCGCGCGCAGCGGTGCCCGAGTCCACGGTCGACTTGCGCTTGAGTCAAATCGATCTTGGTCAAATCAAGACCAAAACCGAGGCGGACGGTCCGCTCGGGGGAACGCTGGTCGGTCGCGTGGATTTGCACGGACCGGGCGCCTCGATCCACAAGTTCGCCGCCCACATGGACGGCAGCGTGAGCCTCGTGATTCCGAGCGGCACCATCCGTGCCGCATTCGCGGAACTGACCGGCATCAACGTGGCGGCGGGACTCGGTTTGCTGCTCACGAAGGATGAAAAGCAAAGCGACATTCGCTGCGGCGTCGCGAGTTTCGTGGCCAAGGATGGCATGCTCGATGCGAAGACCGTCGTGATCGACACGAGCCACGTGCTGATCACGGGCGGCGGTGACGTCAACTTCGCCACGGAGGCCGTCGATTTTCAGATCCAGGGAAAACCGAAGCAGTTGCGGCTCGTGCGCCTGCGTACTCCGATCGAGCTCGGCGGCAGCTTGCAGAAGCCGACGGTCGGGGTGTCCGCGACCAAGCTGATCGAGCAAGCCGGGGCGGCGACGGCGCTCGGCGTCGTGTTGACGCCCGTTGCCGCCGTCTTGGCTTTCGTGGATCCCGGTCTTGCGAAGAATGCCAACTGTGCCGCACTGACGGCGGGCGCTGGCGCCGGCGGTCGCTAAGTCGCCCGCCCCGGCACCCGGCAGCGTCCGTGCCGAGCGAGGACGATCCTACTCGCCGCCCGTGACGGCGGCGGCGACCGACGTTACGGCGGCGGTGCCCGCCGATGGACGCGCCGGGGCAGGCTCTGCGGCGGCAGGCACTGCCGATGGAGCGGCCGCAGTGCTCGCCGAGGTACCGGTCGCGGGCTGAGCAGGCGAGGCCGGCGGCGAGCCCGGTGAAGCGGGGACGGTGTTCGCGGCCGTCGCGGGCCGTACGAGCTCGGGATAATACTGGAGCATTGGTGCGCCGTAGAGGGGCTTGTTCGAGCCCTGATGGCAGGTCGCGCAGTAGATCTTCGGCACGTCGCCCGTCGGCCCCAGGCGATTCGCGGGCAGTTCCGCCTTGAGCGGCAGCATGACGGTGTTGTTGAGGTCGCGAACCATGCGGATGCCGTACCAAGCGGTCGCCCGCTGCGGCGTGCTCAGGTCCCAAGAATAAAAGGCGCGCGTGTTATGGCAAAACGTACAGTTCACGCCCAGCGATTCCGACATGACCATCATGAGCGTGTAGGTGTCCTTGGCATGCAAGACGGAGTTTCGGTTGCCGCTTTGCAGCGCCGTCGTGCCGTTGACTCGAATTGGATCGTCATGCAGAAGGTAGTCGGTCAAGGCGTCGGCCGGTAAATTCGTGTATGCCGCGGCCGCGGTCGGCGGCCGCATGATCGCGCGGTGCTGCAGCAGACCGTCGTCCGGCGTCGGGCTGCTGAACCACAGGCGGGCCGGCACCGGCTTGCCGCGGTGGCAGGTGAAGCAGGTCACGCCGGTCTTGCCCACGTGCTGCTTCCAATCGGTATTGATGTGGCGCGTCATCGCGATCATCTTGCGGGCGACGCGTTTCGTGTACTTATCGTCGGCGGAATACACGGGCGCGGCATGGCAGTAGTTGCAGCCGACGTCGGGTGCGACCCATTGTTTGATCGAGAGCATGGTGCGCGCGAACTGCGACTTAGACAGATCGCCGAGAACTTGCACGTTCTCGTAAGTTTCCGCGGCGGTGGGGCCGTCCGTCTTGGCGGGCCCCAGTGGCTTCGGAAACTTGTTGATGACGTCCTCTTTGGCAATATACGAGTCGCTGAACAACTCGTTCATGGCGAGTCCGCGGTAACCGCGCTGCACGATTTGCGTGCGCTGATAGCCCGCGAGCAACCCGATCACGACGACGGCGACGACGGTCAAGGCGGCAAGAACAAACTTCACCGGATTCATATCATTGTACCTATTCGTATGCCTTCATCGTCGTCACCTGATCGTCGTTCGACGTTCGCCTCAGGTTCCCGCCCGCTTCGCGCCCGGTGCGTTCTTGTCCGTCCAGCCCTGGCAATAGCAATGCGTACAGACATCGCCCTCGAGCAGCGCGCAGTCGCCGGAATCCTTCCCATACAGGCCGGTTGCCTTGGGGGTGAAGTTAATGCAACCCGTGCAGTTCTTGCCGTCTTCACCCGGCGTGTCCTGGAAATAGAAGTCTTCCTTCGACGCCTTGGCCTTCGCGGCAAATCCGCTGCGCGCTCCCGCGACCGTGATCGCGATTCCGGCCAGCAGTTGACCGCCCTTCGACAGCGCCGCGCGGCGCGACAGTGTCTTGCTTACCTCGTCGTTCATGGGAACATGTCCTCCTTCAATTGAACCATTCGAACCACAGCACTCGGAGTCCACCGCTGCCGTGGTCATTCGTTGTCGCGCCGTCGAGGACGAAATAGACGCCTGTCACCGGTGAAGCGCATGTCACTCGTGAAGCCCGTCACGTCCTCGAGCTCGCGACGTTTCCATCGCGGAGCATTATCGGCCAACGGATTAGTGAGTGGACGCGTTTCAGCGCTTTTGAAACGCAGAACGCCGAGAATCTGTCGATGCGTTCAGCCGTCGGTCGGCTCGTGCTGCCGCACCGCCTCTCCGTTCTTATTGATGTTCCCGCCGCCATACACGGATGTCCCCGCCGACATGCACGCGCCGAAGCGATCGTCGCCTGAATGTTGTTTACCCGCCAATCCGAGTGTCACGGTCCGACAATCGGACAGGCTTGTAAAACGAGTCTTTCAACACTCCACATCAAGAAATCCTTAAGGTACCCTTCGGTTGGTACTATCCGATGTCAGGGCAGGCTTGGCAGAGGCATGGCCGCCCACTCAGCGACCGTGCCCCGAAACGGTGCAAAGGCTTGGGGGGTTCATGCGCGGTGCGACATTGCGTCAGTTACGGGCGTTTGCGGCGGTGGCGCGACATCACAGCTTCGTGCGCGCCGCCTCCGAGCTGCACGTCACGCCGTCGGCGATCTCGCTGCAAATCAAGGAGCTCGAACAGACGGTCGGGCTGTCTCTGTTTGGCCGCAGCGGACGCGCGGCCTCGTTGACGCGCGCCGGCGAACTGCTGCTCGTCGACGTGAGTCGCGCGCTGCTCGCGCTCAAGGATGCCGACGACACGCTCATGCGCCTGCGCGGAGCCGAAACCGGCGTGGTGTCGATCGGCATCGTCAGCAATGCGAATTACTTCATGCCGCGACTGCTCGCGCGCTTTCATGCAGCCCACCCTGCGGTACAACTTCGGGTGGCTGTCGCGAATCGTGGACAGCTGTTGCGCCAGCTCGCCAATCACGAGGTCGATCTCATCATCATGGGCGAACCGCCGGCGGACATGGAGGCACGCTGTGCATCGCTCGCGCCTCAGCCGTTCGGCATTCTCGCGAGCCCCGAGGACCGCCTTGCCGATCGGCGGGCGATTCCGGTGGCGGAGTTGGCGGATCGGGGGTTCATCGTGCGGGAAACCGGATCCGGAACGCGCGAGGCCATGGATCAGTTCTTCTCCGACGCCAAGATCACCCCGCCGCGCATCATGGAATTGACCAGCAACGAAACGATCAAGCAGGCTGTGATCGCCAACATGGGGCTCGCGTTCCTGTCGTTTCATACGGCCGCCGTCGAGCTGCAGGCGCGCAGCCTGGTGGCGCTCGACGTCGTCGGACTGCCGGTGGTGCGCTGCTGGCACGTCGTGACCCTGGCCGACAAACGACTCAGTGAGGCCGCCGAGTCGCTGCGCAGTTTCGTCGTGGAACTCGGCGCGGGTCTCATCGCCCGGCAGTTCGACGGTATCGCCACGCCGGTCGGCCCGGGCACGCCTGTCGCTGCGTCGGTGCCGCCGAGCGACGGTGTCACGGTCGAGGTGTCCGGCCCATGAAAAACGCCGGCGCGCGCCCCGCCGCGAGCCGCCGCGCCGTGTTGCCCGCACTGCTCGCCCTGGTCGCGGCGGCCATCTGCACGAGCCAGCCCGGCTGGGCTCAGCAAACCGCCGCACCGCTGCCGACCGCCCCCGTGCAGGTTGCTCCCATCACCGTGTTCGCGGCGGCCTCCCTGAGCGATGCGGTTACCGCGATCGCACAGACATTTACGCGGGGCTCCGGCATCGCCGTGAGAACCTCGTTCGCGGCGAGTTCGGCGCTGGCGCGCCAGATCGAGGATGGTGCTCCCGCGGATGTGTTTTTCTCCGCGGATACCGACTGGATGGATCACCTGCAGCAGCGGGGATTGATCGAGACCGCGACGCGCACCGATCTGCTCGGCAATCGTCTGGTGCTGATCGCACCGGCGGACCGACCGGTGACGCTGGTCGTCGGGCCGCATTTTCCGCTCGCGGCGGCGCTCGGCACCCAAGGGCGTCTCGCGGTCGGCGATCCGGAGTCGGTGCCGGCCGGCCGCTATGCCCGCGCCGCGCTGACCGCACTCGGCGTCTGGGACGCGGTGGCGCCGCGGCTGGTGCGCGCCGATAACGTGCGGGCCGCGCTCGCCTTCGTCGCGCGCGGCGAAGTGCCGCTCGGCATCGTCTATGAGACCGATGCCTTGATCGAGCCCCACGTGAGCATCGTCGGCGTATTTCCGCCGGACTCCCATGCGCCGATCGTCTACCCGGTCGCACTCACGCGCGATGCCAAGCCCGAGGCGCGGCGCTTCATCGAGTTTCTGCGGGGCTCCGCCGCGACGGCGGAGTTCCAGAAATTCGGCTTCACGCCGCTGGTGCCTGCGCCATGAGCCGAGAGCCGGACCGGCCGACGACCATCGACCTGCGCAGCGATACGGTGACGCGCCCCGTGCCGGCGATGCGCGCGGCCATGGCGGCGGCAGCGGTGGGCGACGACGTCTACGGGGACGATCCGACCGTCAATCGCCTCGAAGCGCTGGCCGCCGAGCGGTTCGGGCTCGCCCGGGCCCTGTATTTTCCGACCGGGACCATGAGCAATCTCGCGGCGCTCATGGCGCATTGCGGCCGCGGCGACGAGTATCTGGTCGGTCAGGAAGCGCACACGTATCGGTATGAGCAAGGCGGCGCGGCGGTTCTCGGCAGCATCCAGCCCCAACCGCTCGAGAACGAGTCCGACGGCAGCATCGCGCTCGAGCGACTCTCGAACGCCATCAAACCTGACGACCTGCATTTCGCCCGCACGCGCCTGCTCGCGCTCGAGAACACGATCGGGGGGCGCGTGCTGGCGCCCGCCTATCTCGAGGCGGCGACGGGATTGGCGCATGCGCGGGGACTCGCCACCCATCTCGACGGGGCGCGCCTCTACAATGCCATCGTGCATCTCGGCATTTGCGAAACCGCGGCCGTGCGCGGCTTCGACTCGGTCTCGGTCTGTCTCTCGAAGGGGCTTGGCGCGCCGGTCGGGACCGTGCTGCTCGGCGACCCCGACTTCATCGCCCGCGCGCGACGCTGGCGCAAGGCGCTCGGCGGCGGTATGCGCCAGGCGGGCATGCTCGCCGCGGCCGGCATCTACGCGCTCGAACATCACGTGGAACGACTGGCCGACGATCACCAGCTGGCCGCGGCTCTGGCCGACGGCCTGCGCGCGCTCGGCCTGCATGCCGCTACGCCCCAGACCAACATCGTCTACGTCGACATCCCGGCACAGCGCGTTGGGCCGCTCCAGCGGCATCTTCAGAGCCATGGCATTCTGGCGACGGTGACGCAGCGCACCCGGCTCGTGACGCATCTCGACGTGTCGTCCGCGGACATCGACAAGACGCTGCGCGTCTTTACGGAATTTTTATACCCGTAGGACGCATCTCTGCCCCGATTTTCGGTCCCGTCGCGCACAGTCCGCCGGCTGGAACCACTCTGGGAGATTCCGTTGGACCTCGCCTTCTTCGGCTGTTTCGGTCTCTTCGTGGCGGCGATCATCGCCCTCGTGAAGGGTTGCGCGGCCCTCGAGACCCGCAAATGAATCCCGCATACCTCGTCAGTGGCGCGCTCGCGGCCGCCTTGCTGGTCTATCTCCTGATCGCGCTGATTCGTGCCGAGGATCTGTAGTTCCATGGTACGTTCCACGGCACTGCGACGCGCCGCATGACCGCTCCGGCCTGGACCCTGCTCGTGCTGTTCCTGGGCGTGCTGCTGATGCTCGCCTATCCGCTGGCCGTCTGGATCGCCCGCATCGCCGATGAGCGACCGATCGCCGGACCCGTCGGCGCGGCCGAAGCCCTGATGTACCGGCTCGCGGGCGTCGACCCGGCGGCCGACATGGCCTGGACGCGCTATGCGCTTGCGCTGGTGTCGTTCAATGCGCTCGGCGTCGTGGTCGTCTATCTCCTGCAACGCCTGCAACTCGCACTGCCCTTGAATCCGCAGGCGCTCGCGGGCGTGCCGCCCGACCTCGCCTTCAATACGGCGGTGAGTTTCGTGACGAACACGAACTGGCAGGCCTATGCGGGGGAGACCACGCTGAGTTATCTCACGCAGATGCTCGCGCTTGCGGTGCAAAATTTTCTCTCGGCCGCCACCGGGCTCGCCGTCGCCTTCGCGCTGATCCGCGGCTTTGCGCGGCGTTCGGCGCAGGGTGTCGGGAATTTCTGGGTCGACCTGACGCGCAGCATTCTCTATCTCTTGCTGCCCCTGTCCCTGCTCCTGGCCGTGATCTTGATGGGGCAGGGCGTGATCCAGAACTTCGACGCCAATCGCGAGGTGACCACGCTCGAACCGCTGACCTATGCGGACCCGCAACTCGATGCGGCCGGGCAGCCCTTGAAGGACACGAGCGGGAATCCCGTGACCAGACCCGTCACGACCCGGACGCAAACCTTGCCGATGGGTCCCGTCGCCTCGCAGGAGGCGATCAAGATGATCGGCACCAACGGCGGCGGATTCTTCAACGCGAACTCGGCGCATCCTTACGAGAATCCGACGCCGCTCAGCAATTTCGTGCAGATGATCTCGATGTTCCTGATCCCGGCGGCCCTGTGTTTCGTGTTCGGCCGCATGCTCGGCGATCCGCGTCAAGGCTGGGCCGTACTCGGTGCCATGACGGTGATCTTCGTGGTCATGGCGGTGGTGGCGCTCTCTGCCGAACAGCACGGCAACCCGCTGATCGGCGCCTTGGGTGTCGATCAGGCGCAAAGCGCCCTGCAGGCCGGCGGCAACATGGAAGGCAAGGAGACGCGTTTCGGCATCGCCGCCTCCGCGCTCTACGCCACGATCACGACGGCATCCGCCTGTGGCGCGGTCAATGCGATGCACGACTCGTTCACACCCTTGGGCGGCCTCGTGCCGCTGTTGCTCATCGAGCTCGGCGAGGTGGTCTTCGGCGGCGTCGGCTCGGGACTCTACGGCATGCTGATCTTCGCGATCATGGCCGTGTTCATCGCCGGCCTCATGATCGGCCGCACGCCCGAGTACGCCGGCAAGAAAATCGAATCCTTCGAGATCAAGATGACCTCGATCGTGATCCTGATCACGCCCTTGTTGGTGCTGGTCGGCACCGCGGTCGCGGTCATGACCGAGCAGGGCAGGGCGGGCATCGCCAATCCCGGCGCGCATGGGTTTTCCGAGATTCTCTATGCGCTGTCCTCCGCCGCCAACAACAACGGCAGCGCCTTCGGCGGCTTGTCCGGCAACACGCCGTTCTTCAATACGCTGCTCGGCGGCGTGATGTGGTTCGGCCGTTTCGGCTGCGTCGTTCCGGTCCTTGCGATCGCGGGTTCGCTCGCGAAGAAAAAGCGCATCGAGGTGACGCTCGGCACGCTCCCGACGCACGGACCGCTCTTCATCGCGCTGCTCGTCGGGACGGTGGTGCTGGTCGGCGCCTTGACCTACGTGCCGGCGCTCGCCTTGGGTCCGGTCATCGAACAGCTTCAGCTCTTTGCGGTTCACTGAAGGACGGATCTCGCGTGGTACGCAACAGTTTGACCTTGTTCGATCGGGCGCTGCTCGGGCCGGCGATCATCGATTCGTTGCGCAAGCTCTCGCCGGCCGTGCAGATCCGCAATCCCGTCATGTTCGTGGTATTCGTCGGCAGCATCCTCACTACCCTCTTGCTCGCGGTGTCCTTGAGCGGCGGCGAGGGCGAGGCGCCGGCGGGATTCATCGTCGCGATTTCGGCGTGGCTGTGGTTCACGGTGTTGTTTGCGAACTTCGCGGAGGCGCTCGCCGAGGGGCGCAGCAAGGCCCAGGCCGCCTCGCTGCGCGGCATCAAGCAATCGGTCAGCGCGAAAAAACTGCGCAACCCGACGTTCGGCGGCGACTGGGTTGCGACGCCGGCGCCGGAGCTGCGCAAGGGGGATTTCTTTCTGGTCGAGACCGGCGAGGTGATTGCGGCCGACGGAGAAGTCGTCGAGGGCGTGGCCTCGGTCGACGAGAGCTCGATCACGGGCGAGTCGGCGCCGGTCGTGCGCGAGTCGGGCGGGGACTTCTCGGCCGTGACGGGCGGAACGCGCGTGCTCTCCGACTGGCTCGTCGTGCGGGTCAGCGTCAATCCCGGCGAGGCGTTCATCGACCGCATGATCGCCATGGTCGAGGGCGCGAAGCGCCAGAAGACACCGAACGAAATCGCGCTGACCATCCTGTTGATCGCCCTCACGCTCGTGTTCCTGCTCGCGACCGCGACGCTGCTGCCGTTCTCGCTGTTCAGCGTCTCGGTGGCGAAGCTCGGCGCGCCGGTCACGATCACCGTGCTCGTTGCGCTGCTCGTGTGCCTGATTCCGACCACGATCGGCGGCTTGTTGTCGGCGATCGGGGTCGCCGGCATGAGCCGCATGATGGCGGCCAACGTGATCGCGACCTCGGGTCGCGCCGTCGAGGCGGCGGGCGACGTCGACGTCCTGCTGCTTGACAAGACCGGTACGATCACGCTCGGCAATCGGCAGGCCGCAGCGTTCATCCCGGCCGAGGGCGTCAGCGAGCAACAGCTCGCGGACATCGCACAGTTGAGTTCGCTCGCCGACGAGACCCCGGAAGGGCGCAGCATCGTGATCCTCGCCAAGCAGCGGTTCAACCTGCGAGAGCGCAACCTGCAGCAACTCGACGCGACCTTCGTGCCGTTCACGGCCCAGACGCGCATGAGCGGCGTCAACATCGGGGTGCGGCAGGTCCGCAAGGGCGCAAGCGACGCAGTCCGCGCCTATGTCGAGGCGCAGCGCTTCAGCTTCCCGGCCAAGGTCGCCCAGGCCGTCGACGAGGTCGCCCGCAAGGGCAGCACGCCGCTCGTGGTCGTCGACGATTATCGCATCCTCGGCGTCGTCGAACTGAAGGACATCGTCAAGGGCGGCATCAAGGAGCGCTTCGGCGAACTGCGCCGCATGGGCATCAAGACCGTCATGATCACGGGCGACAACCGTCTCACGGCGGCCGCGATTGCGGCGGAAGCCGGCGTCGATGACTTTCTCGCCGAGGCGACGCCGGAGGCCAAGCTCAAGCTGATCCGACAGTATCAATCCGAGGGCCGGCTCGTGGCCATGACGGGCGACGGCACCAACGATGCCCCCGCGCTCGCGCAGGCGGACGTGGCGGTCGCGATGAATTCCGGCACGCAGGCGGCGAAGGAAGCCGGCAACATGGTCGATCTCGACTCCAACCCGACCAAGCTCATCGAGATCGTCGAGGTCGGTAAACAGCTGCTGATCACGCGCGGCTCGCTCACGACGTTTTCGATCGCGAACGACGTGGCCAAGTACTTCGCGATCATTCCGGCCGCCTTCGCGACCACGTATCCGCAGCTCGCGACACTCGACGTCATGCGGCTCGCGAACCCCCACTCGGCGATCCTATCGGCCGTGATCTTCAATGCCCTGATCATCGTGCTGCTGATCCCGCTCGCCCTCAAGGGCGTCAAGTACCGCGCGCTCGGCGCGGCGAGCCTGCTGCGCCGCAACCTGCTCTTGTACGGCGTGGGCGGGATCATCGTCCCGTTCGCCGGCATCAAGCTCATCGACATGACCCTGGCGGCGCTGCACCTCGCCTGATGCGCCTCGTGCCTCAAGGAACCCCCATGCTGCGACCGCTCCTCGTGCTGTTCGTGCTGCTGACCGCCCTGACCGGTGTCGTCTATCCGCTCGTCGTGACCGGCATCGGCCGCGCCGCGTTTCCGCAGGAGGTCGACGGCAGCCTGGTCCGCGTCGGGGGCAACGCGGTCGGTTCCGTGTTGATCGGCCAGTCCTTCGCGGATCCGAAGTATTTCTGGGGCCGCTTGTCGGCCACGGCACCGATGCCCTACGACGGCACGGCCTCCAGCGGCTCGAATCTCGGGCCCACGAATCCGGCGCTGCTCGACGAAGTCAAGGCACGCATCGAGGCACTGAAGGCCGCCGATCCCGGCAATACGGCGCCGATCCCGGTCGATCTCGTCACCTCCTCCGGCAGCGGACTCGACCCCGACATCAGCCCGGCGGCCGCGCTCTATCAGGTCGGGCGCGTCGCGCGTGCGCGCGGCATGGCGCCCGCCGAATTGCAGCGGCTGGTCCGCACCGCCATCGTGCCGCCGCAATGGAAAGTCTTCGGCGAGGCCCGCGTCAACGTATTGTTGCTCAACCTGCGTCTGGATCGCGCACAATAGGCGTCGATGCCGAGCTCGAACGAACAACGGCCCGACCCCGACGCGCTGTTGGCGAAAGTCACGCAGGACGAGGCGCGCGCGCGGCGCGGCAAGCTGCGCATCTACTTCGGGTCGTCGGCCGGCGTCGGCAAGACCTATGCCATGCTCGAGGCGGCCCGTAAACTGCGCGCCGAGGGTCGCGACGTGCTGCTCGGGGTCATCGAGACACACGGGCGTGCCGAGACCGCGGCATTGCTCGGCGATCTGCCCGTGCTGCCGCTGCGCCAGGTGCTCTACCGGGACCGACACCTCAACGAGTTCGACTTGGACGCCGCCCTGCTGCGGCGTCCGGCCCTGATCCTCGTCGATGAACTCGCGCATTCGAACGTGCAGGGTGTGCGCCACCCGAAACGCTGGCAGGACGTCGAGGAGCTGCTCGCCGCCGGCATCGATGTGTTCACGACCTTGAACGTCCAGCATCTCGAGAGCTTGAACGACGTGGGCGGCGGCATCACCAACGTGCGCGTCTGGGAGACGGTACCCGACACGGTGTTCGACGACGCCGACGAAGTCGTGCTGGTCGACATTCCGGCCGACGAACTCATCGCGCGGCTGCAGGCCGGCAAGGTCTACGTTGCGCAGGCGGCCGAACGCGCGGCGAACAATTTCTTCCGCAAGGGCAATCTCATGGCGCTGCGCGAACTCGCGCTGCGCCGGACCGCGGACCGCGTCGAGGGCGACGTGCAGGCCTACCGGGTCGGCAAATCGATCGGTTCGGTCTGGAAGACGGCCACTGCGCTGCTGACCTGCGTGGGTCCCGATCAGGGCGCGGAGCGGGTGGTGCGCGCCGCGGCACGGCTCGCCAGTCAGTTGAACGCCGATTGGCACGCGATCTACGTGGAGACGCCGGCGTTGCAGCGCCTGCCGGCCGCCCGGCGCGAGCGCATCCTGGGAACGCTCAATCTCGCCAAGGAGCTGGGCGCCGTCACGGCGGTCATTGCGAGCCCGCACGTGCCCGAGAGCGTGATCGACTACGCCCGCAGCCACAACCTGTCCAAGCTCGTGATCGGCCGCGACCCGAGCCGGCGCTTGTGGCCCTGGCAGCGATCCGCCGGTCAGCGGCTCGCGCTGCTCGCCCCCGACATCGATCTCGTGGAGATCGGGCGGGCCGACACGCCCGCGGAGGGGCCGGCGAACGGCGCGCGCACGCTGCCGCCGTTGCCGCCGGAGGAGTCGCAGGCGCGGCGCCAGGTCAAGCGCCTGCGCTATGCCTGGGCGGCGCTCGCCTGCGTCGGCGTGACCGTCGTCGCGCTGCCGCTGTCTCGGCAGTTCGACCGCGCGAACATCGTCGCGGTGTTCCTGTTGACGGTCGTGCTGATCGCGGTTCGTTTCGGCCGGGGACCGGCCGCGCTGGCGGCGGTCTTGAGCGTCGTGTCCTTCGATTTCTTCTTCGTGCCGCCGCGCTTCTCGTTCGCGGTCAGCGACGTGCAGTATCTGCTCACCTTCGCGGTCATGCTCGCGGTGGGACTCATCACGGGACAGCTCACCGCGGGACTGCGCTTCCAGGCGCGGGTCGCGGCGCACCGCGAGGAACGCGCCCGCTCGCTCTACGAGATCGCGCGCGACCTGTCGGGCGCGGTGCAGACCGATCAGGTGATCGCGATCGGCGACGAATCGATCGAGCGCACCTTCCGGGCCACCGCGTCCCTCCTGCTGCCCGACGCGTCCGGCAAGCTCGCCGCTCCGCTGCTCGATGCGTCGCCGCTCGCCGTCGATCTCGGCATCGCCCAGTGGGCCTTCGACAAGGGGCAGCCCGCCGGCTTCGGCACCGACACGCTGCCGGGCAGCGCGGTGCTGTACCTGCCGCTGCGCGCACCGATCAAGGCTCGCGGCGTGCTCGCGGTCAAGGCCAACAATCGCCGGCTCCTGCAGATTCCCGAGCAGCGTCAGCTGCTCGACACGTTCGCGGCGTTGATCGCGATCGCGCTCGAACGCGTGCATTATGTCGGTGTGGCACAGGACGCGCTCGTGCGCATGGAATCCGAGCGGCTGCGAAATTCATTGCTCGCCGCGCTGTCGCACGACCTGCGCACCCCGCTCACCGTGTTGATCGGCCTCGGCGACTCGCTCGCGATGACCAAGCCGCCGCTGTCCGCGGGTCAGCTCGACATCGCCGAGGCCATCAAGGACGAGGCGCGGCGCATGAGCACGCTGGTCAGCAACCTGCTCGACATGGCGCGCATCGAGAGCGGGGGCGTGAAGCTGAATCTCGCCTGGCAGCCGTTCGAGGAGGTCGTCGGTTCGGCCTTGAACGCGGGGCGCAGCGTCATGAAGCAGCATCCGGTCGAAGTGCGCCTGCCGCGCGATCTGCCGCTCGTGCAGTTCGATGCGCTGTTGATCGAGCGGGTGCTCGTGAACCTGTTCGAGAACGCCTCGAAGTACACACCGGCCGGCAGCCGCGTGACCCTCGAGGCCAAAGTGCTCGGCGACCGGTTGAGCGTGGCGGTCAGCGACGACGGCCCCGGTCTGCCGCCCGGCCGTGAGGAAGCGGTGTTTCAGAAATTCACGCGCGGCGAGCGCGAGTCGGCGACGCCCGGAGTCGGTCTCGGCCTCGCCATCTGCCGCGCGATCGTCGAGTCGCACGGCGGCACGATCGTCGCGAGCAACCGCCACGGTGGGGGTGCGATCTTCACTTTCACGCTGCCGCTCGGTCGACCGCCG
>Ga0116229_10001634_pt1 | contig 35449 bp, 36 predicted proteins | sample S1TSphgellanicum_3_FD_87313 | JGI IMG/M metagenome (GOLD analysis project Ga0116229, IMG submission 87313) | Host-associated microbial communities from peat moss isolated from Minnesota, USA - S1T2_Fc - Sphagnum magellanicum MG | ecosystem: Host-associated > Plants > Peat moss > Unclassified...
GCCGTCTATGGTCTTCTCATCTGCGACTTGTGTGGGTTAATAATTGCCGTTTAAACCTAAAACTTGTATCCCTTGTATAATCAGGGTTTCTGGCTCCGATTAATTTCATTCACGGGTATTGGGGCTAAATCTGCCACCCCTTGAGCCACCGATTCACAGCTTTGTTGAATAATTGTTTTACCTGATGCTTGCGATACCACTTCTGGAAAGCCATTTCGTAGTCTTCGCCTTTAGTTTGATAGGTATTCCAGCCGTCCAGACATACTGCCAACCCCCAAAATAGCAAAATATATAGCGACCAGGAAAGACAGCTGCTTCCAACTAAATTCACCAGCAGCAAAACGGCGTTAACAATGACATAATTCCCTAAACGCTTCTTGAATCTGCCTTGGCGGTAAGCATTAAAAGCTTGACGCTGTTGTATTTCTCCCTGTTGCTCTAACCATTCACGTTCTGCTAGTTTTAGCGACTCTGGGGAGATTTCTAATTCCGCTGCAATGTCCAACAACTGCTCATAAGAAAATTCTTTATTTTTGTCGTCTGCGTGACGTGCGATCGCCAGATGAAGAATTTGCTGCACATCTTCCTGACTATAAAAATGGGTCGTTTTAGTGTCAAAAGTAGTCATAATTATTTCTCTTCTATTACTTTCAATCTACCCGATAGATGCTATGCAACCATGTCCCTGCTACTCGCAGTACAATTTCTATTATTTCTAGGCTAGCAAATTTATCGCAATCCTAAGTCAGTTGTGAACATCTCTCCCTTTTCCCCTGACGGGGCTTGCGTTGACGGGTCAACCCTCAGCTAAAGTAGGGGAAATCCCCCATACTTCATCTAAGGATGATGTACTATATATAAGTAAGCAAGATAAGCGCAACAGCTTAACGACATCCTCATACTTCCCAGAGACAGCATGGGAACTCAACCCGTTATTACAAAGTGACGAGGATAAAGCCCAATGGTTGAAGAAAATCAAGCGATCCGCACCCTATCAGTAGATATTGGTGGTAGTGGTGTTAAGGTGATGGTTTTGGATCATCATGGTCATCCCTTAACAAAGAGGGCGCGAACAGAAACACCCCAACCAGCTAAACCAGATCTTGTGATTGATGCAATTGCAGCCTTAGCAGCTACTCAAGGTGAGTTTCAGCGGGTTTCGGTAGGTTTTCCTGGCGTGGTGCGGAGTGGAATCACAGAAACGGCAGTGAACTTAGATCCAGATTGGATCGGATTTGATTTGGCAACCGCATTATCAAAGCTTTTAAAGGTGTCTGTACGAGTGATTAATGATGCCGATATGCAGGGTTTAGGGGCAATTTCTGGCAAGGGTGTGGAATTGGTGATTACTTTAGGTACAGGCTTTGGTTCCGCTTTGTTTGTGGATGGAAAACTGGTACCGAATTTAGAAATGGGGCATCATCAATTTCGCAAAGAAGAAACTTACGAACAACAACTGGGACGCGCAACATTAGAAAAAGTAGGTGAAAAAAAATGGAACAGGCGTTTAGAAAAGGCGATCGCATCTTTGAAACATTTGTTCAATTATGATTACCTTTACATTGGTGGCGGTGAAGCAGAAAAGGTGAATATCCAGTTACCTGAGAATGTGAAAATCATCCTCAATATTACTGGCTTATTAGGTGGTATTGCCTTGTGGCAGGATTGATAGTCGTTGGTTGTTCCTTATTCTCCAAACAACTAACAACTAACAACTAAGTAGTCATGCAAAATTAATTACACATTACAACCCTTATCTGACAAGAGGTTACAACGGTTTTTCACCAAATATGTGCAAGGCTGTGAGGTTGATGTGATGTAAATATGCCCAAAAACACTTGCACAGTTACGAAAAAAAGTAGGCTAAGTTTTAGAAGCAACTGCCAACACTCAAAGTTTTCAACATCTGTGGACCCTAGATTCAATTAAGAGCCTTTTTCAGCAAGCCCTACGTATATGTTAACGGTAACAGGACTAATGCCAAATGCTCAAGTTGTTGCCGACAGATTTGATGTCACGCCTGAATGTCTGGAGAGGAGGGCAACCTGCCTTGCCAAAAGGACGGGTCAAACCTTTTTTTATTACCGAGAACAGTACTTTTTATTACTGATCGCACGCGCTCTTACACCTACCAACTTGGGCCCAAACTTCTACACCGAATGAAGGGTTGACTAAACGCTGTACTTTAAGGATAATTAGCTTCTCTTCGGGTTTCAGCAGACCGACCTTCTGTGGCAAATCTGAGTATGTTTGTGGTCTGTTTTTCCTTAAATTTACCGGGTTTTTAACAGTCACTAATGCTCCTATTGATGGAACAACAGCGGAATCAATACTAGGAGCTAACCGAGAATCTGAGGTTTGAAGCAGTTTTTCTACAGCAGAAAGACTACTTAAGGTATTATTAACGATACCTATCCTAATCCAACCAATTGGGGTGGCATTTGGTGTTGAGCTTAGAGTTCTGTGCGGTTTTGATAAAAAAATCATTAATATATTTGGCATCAAAGGACTTAAAAATATAGCACCAGCGACGATTAAAACAGGCTTTGCTAGCTGCATTAGACGAGCCTGAATCCGTCTCCGACACCTAAATCTCCTAGTCAAGGAGGACAAGGTGGCATTTGTTACATACACACAAGCATTCCTAACAGCATACGCCGCAGGAATTACACCTGCCTTAATCTGCCGAAGAGATTTTTTAATCGGGAAGAGAGAAGCAGTTAGTTGCTTAACTTCTTCCCGGATACCTTTTAGTAATACTCGCAAAAGTATTGTCATCAGGTTTCCATTCGGTGTCAGATTTTTCACCTTCAGGCAAGGCTTTGAGATTTTTGAACGCTACCTTCCTATGGTCAACTCATTGAAGGAGAACAGCAATTATAGCGCGTCAGGTGGGTAATTCCGCTCACTGATCAGTTATTTTTGCGCGATGCTTAATGGTCGTTCAATTGAGGGAGGCATGGTAAGCGGATCAAACCCTAACTGCTCAGTAATACGTTCTCTGGCTAAAACGCGGTATTCCCAAAAATGCTCGCCAGTAGCACATAAACCCAAATACATATTCAGGAATTGAGGCTTGATGCGTAAAATAGCCCAAAGCTGTTGCCAAAACTGAACTCGAGTTTCCTGCCGTTGCCAGCCTTGACGCCAGAATAACTAGGCAACGAGTCGTAGTCCTTAGACCAAAAGGTTTTGGGAAAACAAGGGTAGAGTAACAGTGCTTTCATTGCTTTAGTTATTTAATTAAATTTTAATGGGAGTAACTTCCTGGCTTAACAAGCGTGCCATTCGCTGCCGAAGTGGAAAAATGAACCTATTTCAAGGTTACTGTTACTTTCTCTATGAAGAGCTTAACTTTTGTCGATTTTTGTAAATAAAATATACATTAGCAATGGGAAACTTAGGGTTACTAGTATCAATTTAAGCTATGACCCTTAAAAATATAGGCTTTCTCATTGCTAGATCAGGCCGAAATTTTTAATTCTACATTATGTCTAACAGGCAACGAGTTCTTTCTGGTGTTCAACCAACTGGCGATCTGCATTTGGGTAACTATTTGGGTGCAATTCGCAATTGGGTAGAAGGTCAAAGTCAGTATGATAATTTTGTCTTTATAGCTGATTTGCACGCTATTACTGTGCCCTACGAGACGGCAACGCTGTCAGCTAATACCTACAGCCTAGCCGCTCTCTATCTAGCTTGTGGTCTTGATTTAAACCACTCTACTATCTTTGTGCAATCTCACATTTCTGCCCATAGTGAATTAACTTGGTTATTTAACTGCATCACACCCCTAAACTGGCTCCAAGACATGATCCAGTATAGGGAGAAGGCTGTTAAACAGGGAGAAAATGTGAGTGTCGGCTTGTTGGACTACCCAGTCCTAATGGCGTCTGATATTTTGCTGTACCAGCCTGATAAAGTCCCCGTGGGTGAAGACCAAAAGCAACACATAGAACTGACTCGGGATATTGTCAATAGATTTAATTACTTGTTTGCCAAGCCAGATCATCCAGTACTGAAGTTACCAGAACCTTTGATCCGTAAGGAAGGAGCCAGGGTAATGAGTTTGACTGATGGTACCAAGAAAATGTCAAAGTCCGATCCGTCAGATATGAGCCGGATCAATTTGCTTGATTCCTCAGATGAAATTGCCAAAAAAATTAAGCGCTGTAAAACCGATCCCACTCGTGGTTTGGAGTTTGATAATCCCGAACGCCCTGAAAGTAACAATTTGTTAACTCTGTATATGCTGCTTTCCGGCAAGACGAAAGAAGAGGTGGCGACTGAGTGTCAAGATATGGGATGGGGACCGTTTAAGTCATTGTTGACGGAAACGACGATCAGTGCCCTTAAACCTATCCAAGAGAAATATCAAACGGTGATGGACGAAAAAGGCTATCTGGAGTCTGTACTGCGGGATGGAAGACAAAAAGCAGCAGCGATCGCAAACCAGACTCTTGCACAAGCAAAAACTGCTATGGGTTATTCCGTCCCACTATAGCAATTTGTCACATAAACGATACAATCCAAAATCCCAAACCCAAAATTTTATGCCCAATACCCACAACCTAATCGCCTCGACTTCCTTCCGTCAATCCGTTCAAGCAGGTGAGTTTTTAGTGACCGCTGAGGTAACGCCTCCTAAAGGGGGAGATCCAGCGCAAATGATAAAAATGGCGCAGACCCTCAAAGGGCGAGTCCATGCAGTTAATATCACTGATGGTAGTCGCGCTGTGCTGAGGATGTGCTCGGTAGTGGCGTCAGCGATTTTGTGGCAAAATGGGATAGAGCCGATTTGTCAGCTTGCATGCCGCGATCGCAACCGGATTAGTTTACAAGCTGACTTGATGGGCGCTCACGCTTTGGGTATCCGCAATGTCTTGGCTCTAACTGGCGATCCAGTGAAAGCAGGCGATCATCCTAATGCCAAAAGCGTGTTTGATTTGGAAGCGGTGCGCCTGCTGCAAATGATCCATAAACTGAATAATGGAGTTGACTGCAACGATAAACCCCTGACTGATGGGTCACTAGACTTATTTCCTGGGGCGGCGATCGATCCCCAATGTCCCAGTTGGTCAGGGTTACAAAGTCGATTTGAGCGCAAGTTAGAAGCAGGAGCGCAGTTTTTCCAAAGTCAATTGATTACAGATTTTGAACTGCTAGAAAAGTTTATGGACAAAATTGCTACTGGTTGTGACAAGCCAGTCTTGGCAGGAATTTTTCTGTTGAAATCAGCTAAAAATGCTCAGTTTATTAATCGGTGTGTACCAGGCGTCAATATTCCTGAGCATATTATTGATAGGTTAGCACAAGCACAAGACCCACTTTTAGAAGGAATGAAAATTGCAGCCGAGCAAGTACAGATAGCACGTCAATTGTGTCAGGGTGTACACATGATGGCTGTGAAGCGTGAAGATTTGATTGCGCCAATTTTGGATATGGCAGGGGTGGCGTTAGTTAGTCAAGTAGTATTAAAGTAAACGCAAGAAATCAGATAGCCAATGACGAATTATAAATATAAGGGCTGGTGGGCACTGCCCACCCTACGTAATCATGCGAACGAGCATCGCTACGAATTACGAATTTTCGAGAAGCGACTTGACTCCAATATATTCTAAGTTTTATGTAGGTTAATTTGTTGCTGAGTTGGCTAAATTTTCAAGGAAGTTATTTCAAATAATTAGTTCGTAGTTGCGCTTCAGCGCTAAAGCACAACTACAAACGTATAATAAGTATTCAACCGAACCTGATATAGCAATCCTAAATGAGATCCAAACGCAGCCTTACTGGAATACGCCTACCATAGGGAGGCTGTTCCTAGGTGTTTGTAAATCAAATAGGATTGCTATATAAGACTCATAAATTTGTGATCAGCCTTGCCTTTCTAAGAAAGAATTATAGTGAGATCAAACCTTATCGGCCACCCCAAGCATCTCAATTTAAAGTATTAATTTTGGACATAGGTGTAAAGCTGATTTGGCGGAAATACGAAATTTTGCTGTAAGCCTTATATAGTAAGAAGTTCAATATTTACGTTGCGGCGAGTTGCAGCAAAGCTACTTTTGGGGCTCAGACAAAAATAACCCCAAGACTGGGGTTGTTTATCGTACAAAACTTATTGAGTACAATTTCCAATTCCCTAATGGTACGGTTGGTCACTATAGTGACTTAGGAAACGTTTAAGCAACTAAGCCCCAGCACAAACTGGGGCATTTTTTATTGAAAGAGCATATCTTACTATCAACTTATCGTCCTTGTCTAGAGTGTGAGACAACCATTTATAGATTCGGCTTTCAGACTTCCCGCTTTTCTCAGTACAATATGACGGTTGTACTCTGTGTCTTGGCGGACTGTGATTGAGCGTTATACCTTGCCCGAAATGGGCAATCTGTGGACTGAGGCTTATAAGCTAAAAACTTGGTTGCAAGTAGAAATCGCTGCCTGTGAAGCTCAGGCTGAGTTGGGTTACATTCCAACTGAGGCGGTTGAGGAAATTAAGGCAAAGGCAAATTTTGACCCGAAGCGGGTGCTGGAAATTGAAGCTGAAGTTCGTCATGATGTGGTTGCCTTCTTGACAAATGTCAACGAATATGTGGGTGATGCAGGACGCTATATTCACTTGGGTTTAACCAGTTCGGATGTGCTGGATACGGCTTTAGCACTGCAACTCGTTGCCAGTCTTGATGTGTTATCGCAACGCTTGTCAGATTTGATTCATGCCATTCGCCAAAAGGCAACGGAACATCGTCATACAGTAATGGTTGGACGTTCCCACGGGATTCACGCCGAACCGATCACCTTTGGTTTTAAGTTAGCTGGCTGGTTAGCAGAAGTGTTGCGACATCAAGAACGCCTGACAAATCTCCGCGAAACAATTGCAGTTGGTAAGATTTCCGGTGCCGTGGGAACTTATGCCAATGTGGAACCGCGTGTAGAAGCGATCACTTGCCAAAAACTCGGTCTCAAACCCGATCCGGCATCAACACAAGTGATTTCACGCGATCGCCATGCTGACTATGTGCAACAATTAGCCCTACTGACAGCATCAATTGAACGTTTTGCTGTAGAAATTCGCAATCTACAAAGAACAGATGTTTTGGAAGTTGAAGAATTCTTCTCCAAAGGGCAAAAAGGCTCCTCGGCAATGCCGCACAAGCGTAACCCTATCCGTTCAGAACGTCTAACGGGAATGGCGCGAATTATCCGATCTCATGCCGTTGCAGCTTTGGAAGATATCGCATTGTGGCACGAACGAGATATTTCCCATAGTTCGGTAGAACGGGTGATTCTTCCAGATGCTTGCATTTTAACGCACTTTATGTTATCAGAAATGACTGACTTGGTGAAAAACCTGCTGGTCTATCCCGAGAACATGGAGAGAAATATGAATCGCTACGGTGGCGTTGTGTTTAGCCAGAGAGTGCTACTAGCTTTGGTAGAAAAAGAAATGAGCCGTGAGGAAGCTTATGCAATTGTACAATCGTGCGCTCATGCTGCTTGGAATCAGCCCGACGGCAATTTCCACGACTTGATCAGCTTAGACCCTCGTGTCACCCAAAAGCTGTCACCAGAAGAAATTGAGGCGTGTTTTGACCCACAACACCATCTTAGGCACTTGGAGCAGGTTTACCAAAGGCTGGGGATCTGAGGTGGGGAGTGGGGAGTGGGGAGCAGGGGCAGGGGGCAAGGAGTCTAAACAATTGGTAATTGGTCATTTTTCCCTTCCAATGCCCAATACCCAATACCCATTGGTAAATTCTTTGTTATTGATGGCTTACTAGCATATATACTGAGAAGGTGAGGGGCAAAATTACCCCTCAGACTTCTAACCTCTGGTTAGAGGTTGGTTATTAGGGTCATCTACTTTTTAACCAGGAACATCTCAGTCAGGGTCATCTGCCGTTTTTTAATTCAGGCTTATTGCATGTCATCATACTAGAATCATACTATACTTTGTCATTTTTGTGTGTCATTTTTTCATGTAAACTTGTCTTGTAATAATGTCTAACAATCTAGAGGTGATGAGAGAAAATAAAGACAAGCATTACATTAACAGTTTAAAAAATGACAGACAGAAGGCGTTCTGATGATTACAAGCAGATCAGCGGCTATGTTCCGGTAGCTCTGGCACGGGAATTCAAAAGCATTTGCGCTCGTGAAGGGGTGTCCCAAAGTGACGCAATAGAAGAGATGCTCCGTGAGTGGATAACCAAAAGAACAGATTCTAACCCCTCAAAACCTGAAAAAGTTCCCCCAAAAACAATTGCTGATTTGGTTCGGGCTAACATGATAAAACTTAAGCGATCTGGGGTAAAAAACTTGCAAGCGCTTGCTAGAGGGGAAGTGCTGCCTACACCAGGAGACTTCGCCGTCATCATGTCTACTTTGGCTACGCCCGAGGAGGAACAAAAAATGATTTGGTATCAAACGTTTAAGCATTCTTTATACAACGATTCTGGAGGTGTAAAAGAAGATGAGTGTGAGTGTGGTGAGCATTCTGAATCAGCGGGGCTGGAATTATAAACTCTCCTACGAGGGAATTTCGATCACTGCTCCTACAAAGCGACACGCTACCCACCTTGCCCAAAGCTACGGTTATGCTCTGACTGAAACTGCAGCAAAAATTAAGGGTAAGGTGCGGATAGGATGGAAAGGCTGCAAGCAACCTATCGAGTTTTACGAGTGGATGGCATCTCACAAACCGCCTACACCCTTTGAAACTAGCGAACGCATCTTGACTGTAGAAGGTGCGATCTTTTGCAGTCAGTTGCGCTTACCAGTGCAGTTGTTGCGCCGAATGGTTGCAGCCGCAGAAAATGAGTCTCCAGTCAGTATTGTCAGACAAGATGACCGCAAGCAAATCATTGTTAACCAGCCAATGGCTGACATGCTACAAACTCCCCCTGAAGTTGCCACTCAAAGGGTGATGACCCAATTTTGGCTACCCGAAGATTTGGCAGAACTGGAACAACGACTACGCAATGAGGGGCGATTCACTTGGACTTATGCTGGTGGACTAAACGAAAGAACTTGGGCTATCCTCACAACCCAATTCGAGACTTTCGAGGTTGAGGGTATCTGGTACAGACAGGGGATTTGCTTGGCAAGCCCTCAGCTTGTGCCGATTCCGCCTGGGATTCTTTCTCCAGCTTAAGTAGACAATTTGTTCACTTTAAGAACCGAAAAATTATCAGGTGCATCAATCATTTCAGGGTGCGCACCTCAGAACACTTACTTTTATCAGCTTATTCATTTTGGTTTTATCTTAGGGACTTCTAAATAAAAAATATCCAATTCCTAAAGTTTACTTTTGACCGTTCGTATCAAGATGTAGTTGATTCCAATAAGGCACGTAGTTGCGCTTTAGCGATCAAAACGGTCATAGAGCCGCAACTACGAACTTTTAATGGGGCGATCACCCCGTACTAGGCTTGAGATGACTCCGCGAAGCGGTTATAAAAGCCCAACCATGTGCAGCAGACCGTGACCGGTAACTAGCTCGATGATCAATCCAATAAAGCCTAGCATGGCGATCCGACCATTCCAGACTTCGGCTGAGGTGGTCATACCCCACTCCCAACTCTCTGGCGGATACATTTTGACCTTTTTCTTCATTTTCGTGACTTGTGAGAGCTTGAGGCTGGGGGATTTCAGCGCATCAATCACTAGGTCTGCTAGTGCTTTAATAAATACTGGATGGGTATTGGGGGCGGGTACGCGTCGGAAGTTGTGAATTCCTGATTCCTCTGCTAATTCCCGATACTCAATATCAATTTCTTGCAGTGTTTCAATGTGTTCTGAGACAAAACTGATTGGTACAACGACTAAATCTTTTACGCCTTTAGAGCCTAGTTCCTTGATGGCATCTTCAGTGTAGGGTTGGAGCCACTCTACTGGACCTACGCGACTTTGGTAAGCTAAGGTGTAGTAATTCGGTCGATTCAGGGTCTGCATGATGAGGTAAGTGCATTCCTCAATTTCTTGCTCGTAGGGGTCGCCTGCTTCTTCAACGTAGCTTTTAGGAACGCCGTGAGCGCTGAAGAAGATATGAGCCTCGTCGGGATTAGTTAACTGATCCAGTTCTTGGGCTATGAGTTCTGTCATTGCTTGCAAGTAGCCATCTTGTTTGTGCCATGAAGGAATGACAGTGTAATCAATGCGCTGAAGTTTGGAGTTTTCTTTCCAAAGTTTTTCCAACAGCCGGAAGCTGGAGCCACTGGTACTGATGGAAAATTGTGGATAAAGAGGTAAGATAACCAGACGTTCAATTTCGTCTTGAGTAATTCTGGCGATCGCCTCTTCGGTGTAGGGATGCCAGTAACGCATTCCCACGTAGATACTGGCTTCTTGTCCCGAGGCAAGCAGTTGTTCTCTCAGGGCTTCTCCTTGAGCTTCAGTGATGCGCCGCAACGGAGAACCGCCTCCGATTTGCTTGTAGTTTTCTTGAGATTTTTTGGCTCGCCGGGAGGAAATAAACCAAGCTAGGGGTTTTTGCAACCAGGGAAAGGGTAGGCGAATAATTTCTGGATCAGAAAACAGGTTAAAAAGAAACGGCCCGACATCATCTAATTTATCTGGACCACCGAGATTGAGTAATAAGACGCCTACACGACCCATAACAGTATAAGTCCCCCAACCTTTTCAGATTTTTTACTAATGTTAACAATATCTCTTTATTAAATATATAAGTTAAAGGTAAGGAAAGAAGCAGTGGCTACAATTTTCCGGGATTTAAGTTACCGTTACCAGTGGTTTTATGATGGCATATCACGCCTAGCTGCTTTCAGCGTAGGCGGAGAAGCGCATTTCCGACAACTGGCTTTACAGGGTTTAACAAAATGTTACAGGGCTGGATGCTTCACCCTTGTCCTTGAAACGGGCGAGAGAGAATGTCCCAAGCGCATCGTATGTGGAAGCCTTTGCAGAAAAGATGCCTTTTGCAGATAACCAGTTTGATATTGTACACACTAGCGTCGCACTTCATGAAATGAAGCCACAGCAACTACGAAAGATTATCCAAGAAGTCTATCGGGTATTGAAGTTGGGAGGGAGGTTTACGTTAGTAGATTTTCATACTCCGACTAATCCGATATTTTGGCCTGGGCTATCGCTGTTTTTGCTGTTGTTTGAGACGGAGACAGCTTGGGAACTGCTAAAAACTGATTTGGTTGGTTTGTTGGCGGAGACTGGCTTTGAGGTGAATAAACACATTTTGTACGCAGGTGGGAGTTTGCAGGTGATACAGGTCAGAAAAGATGAGATAACGATGAGATAACTAAGTACAAGATTGCATAAATTCATCGCGTTATGTTTGTAGTTGCGCTTTAGCGCTAAAGCGCAACTACAAGCCATATTTGTTGCATAATCACTCATTAGGGTTGTTGACGGTTAACAGTTAACCGCTAAAGACAAGAGGCACAGGCTTGCGCTTCCAACCAAAGTTTGTGGAGGAAGAACTCAGTGCGATCGCTCATAGCTGTGACAAACAAACCATCAGAATCCTCAGAACTATCTGATAGCCAGGAACCCCGCAGAGTGACTTCCATGTAATCGGCATCGCAAGTATCCAGCGCAATAAATTCTCTGTCATCGCGACACACAATAACCTTTAGCCCCTCTACTCCTGGCAAATCAACAGGAAGTAAAAAGGAAGCCGTGCTGGGTTTAACGCATAGATATTCACCAACTCGCAGCGCAAAAATCACTCGCGCTTGCACCCACTCCTCCAGCGACTGAGCGACACATTCTAAGTAAAAACTAGTTTCAGTGTATGTTAATTTCAGCATTCCTTATGCTCTCCTGTTATTCCAGGTTTGCTTGCACATCCATCCAGAACTGTCCGGCAAAAGAAATCGCTGGATGGATTGGTGTTTTAGGCGTCTTATGCAGCTGCATACCCGCCTCTTGGGGGGTGCAATTGCCTTTACGGGAGTTACACCTTTCGCAGGCAGCAACTACGTTATCCCAGGTATGTTGACCGCCTTTGGAACGGGGAATCACATGATCCAGCGTCAGATGTTTGCTAGTACCGCAATATTGGCAACTGTGATGGTCTCGTCGCAACACTTCCCGCCGATTCACTGGAGGAATCTTCCACATCCGCTCATAACTACTCATTTTTAAGCGAATGTGTTTTGGCACATCAAGTACCAAGTTGGGTGAGTGAACTTGCCATCCACTTTCTATAGCGGTAAGCTGAAGCGGCTCAGCCTTATCTGTGACTAAAAGTACTATTGCTCGCTTGATATTTACCCGACACAGTGGCAAGTAATTTTGAGAAAACACCACTACGGATTGCTCTAAAACCGACATTGCGCTCATCACAGGTTGATTCCTCATAAAAAACCCCCGCTTTTTCGTTGAGTGGAAGCGGGGGCTTGGTCTTACGTCGGTACAGCATCAGTTATGCCTGTACCTCCCGCTTCTGTTATCTATTTTTATGAATGTATCCAGTACACTAATGCTGACATATCTAAAATCATGATTCCCCTCTGTGAATTGCCGATCCTTTCGACTACCGTTGCCCATAAATAAATACTCCACTCCCAAGACGGCTGATTCCCAAAAAGTCGGGCAAATGTCAGCACGCAAAGAAGTAGAGGAGGGATAAACGGATTTCACAAAAAATTTCACCTATTAAACATTCCTTTAAACATACTACACTTGTATTACTATCCTGTCCATACTTTTAAGGAGAAAAACTGATGCATACAATTGCTCGCACCCCAACCACCGACATGGAAGTCACCAGCATCCGCTTGGAGCGGGAACTCAAAGATAAACTGAAAGAACTGGCTGGCAATCAGGGATATCAAGCGCTCATTCGAGATATTCTTTGGAATTACGTTCAGCAAAAATCAGGAGAGTGGAAACCCCGATTTTCAAAAGCCGATATTCGCGCTAGCATAGCCGCGACATCTCAACAAGAAGAACGCTGTGTACTTACGGGTCAACTCATTCAACCGCAACAACCGATGTTGTTAGGACTCACGAGAAATGGCGACATGGTTCCTCTTAGTGTCGAGAGCTTGGCTGGTTAAACTCAATGTTTGACGAATCCCCGGTCACTCATACGCGGGGATTCTTTCAACCTAGTAATGCCTAGCAGAGGGTTCTGACTCAAACTGTTCCAGAATGTTACCGGGATAGGGCAGTCAATTGCCCTCTACCTACTCCGCTAAATCCATCATCTCAATTATCATAAGTAAATTAAATAGTTTATTGTTTAACTATATGAAAATTAAATAAATTAGCTCATCCCACCCTCAGGGTAAGCGCATCTTAAACCCTGTTGACACGGTAGTTTTGGGGTTCACCCAAAGCACAAATAAGTTCAAAATTTCTACACTGAGCCAAGGGGTGGGATTGACATTTCCGTCTTTATGTGGAGCCACTGCGTTGGTGTTAGCGTAGCGGTATGCAGGGAAGTAGCGTGATTGTGAAAGATTTGCTCTTATTCGCTTGAGAAGCGCTCTATCCGTCGCAATCACGTTCCCATACAGAGCGAGGAAACATGAAATTTTTAAGGTAGTATCCTGTTAGGGGGGTATTGGTATGTTAACCCCTTTGGGTGAGGGGTCTGACAACGCTTGACAGATGCAAGACTAGAGCCTAAGAAATAAGTATCTCTAGTTATGATCAAGAATAGGAGTCTAAGCAATAGTAGTTGAAAAATCTTTTGTTCTCAGGAGCGAATCCGCAAAGTTCTTCTGGTGAGATCAGCGCGTCATCATAATTTTACTTTTACTTATTCCTCTTATTTGATAATAAATATTACATTTATGCCCAAAAAACCTCAGTGGTAACGCGGATGTGATTTACGGATTTTTTGCATCAAATCTAGAGGAATTACGGTTTATGTATATTAATAGACAGGATATTCTAGGTCAAAGCTAGTAGATTAAATCAACGCAGAATAGCCAGAAATTATTTGACTATGGCATTTTAGCATATTGAGGGTATTTTTCTATTTATATAGAGAATTATTGAAGATACCAGAGATTTGGGCATCTGAAATAAAAAAGGGCTATAACAGGTGAGAGAAAGTACTGATCAGAGATTTACGATTCATCAGGGTGCAGCAGTTGAACTAAGGGTGATAGATATGGTAGGAGGTTGGGTACAAAAAGCATGGGGTCAATATCCAAGAGCGTGCCAGGAATGGAAAAGCGTTTATCATCGCTACCACAGTGTCCAGATGAAGAAGTAGATCGACCAAAACAATACCCGCATGGAACGCTGATGCAGCATCAGGAAGAACCTGCCCACCAGTTGGCACAAAAGATTAACCAAATCATTGCTGATAACTCGGCTCCAGCAGGGATGCTGCAAGAAATTGCCCAAGTGTTAGGATCAGCCTTCCAAGTCGATTGCTGCTGCTTAGTTACAGTTATGGGCAAAGTGTCCAGTGAGTCAATTAGTGCTAACTGGGTAACACAAGAGTGTTTAGATCTGTCGTACTCAGGCGGGATGTTTTCAGTGGAACAGGTGGACTTACCAGTGGTGCAATGTGCCTCTGAACCATTGACGATTGAGGACATCTCAACAATTAGGAACAGTCTGGTAATCGGATGTCAAGATTTACCACTACCGATTAAAGCTGTGTTGGCAATCCCCTGCCGATTTGGTGGACAGAATAGCGGCGTAATTAATCTGATCCAATCGCAGCCCTATGATTGGAGTGAATCAGAAAAAAATTTGCTGAAAGCTGTGGGGCCATCTTGCGCGATCGCTTTTTCCCAAGTAGTACAAGCACAGACCATTGCCTCTCAACAGCAGGATCTGCAAAGCTGTAATCAGCATCAAAGCTTGATCAAGCAATTGACAATACTGAGCCACAGCAACTTGGAGTTGAATCAAATGCTCCAGTTAGCGATCGCCTCTACGGCTGAAGCATTAAGGGCAGATCGCGGTCTACTGATATTGCTGAGGTATACTGATCCGTTATTTAAAGTTCGACAGAAAAAACAAATTCCTACAGCAAGGGCTACCATTGCCAGCGAATGGTGTAGAGAAACAGAAACTTCTGAGACTGGTAGTGAAGACACTACAGATAATTCCTTCTTGCTTTCCGAGTGTGGTTTATGCCAGCGTGCTTTTACTGATCCTGGAAAACCAGTGACGCTCAATGGCAGTAAAGACCAACAGGATACCTTAACTGTTGCTCCAGTGTTTGCTCTCTCAGAATTGCCAGCAGTATTATTAATGCCATTGGAAAGTCAGGGGAGAGTGTTAGGATTTATCGTTCTACAGCAAGCGGTTGCTCGCAACTGGCAATCGTCAGATTTAAATATGGTGGAATTGGTTTGTGCCCAAGTGAGCAATGCCATCATCCAAACACAGACGCTAAAGCAAGTACAGATGCTAGTCGATGAGCGCACAGCGCAGTTACAACGCAGTCTGGAAGTCCAAGCCAAATTGTACGAAAGAACGCGGCAATACGTTGAGCAGTTGCGGGAACTTAACCATCTCAAAGATGAGTTTTTGAGCAATATGAGCGATCGCCTGCGCTACCCACTCACAAACATGCGTATGGCGTTGCGTAACTTGCGTCAACCAGGAATAACTCCTGATCGTCATACTAGGTATATGGATATCCTAGACCAGGAATGTACTAAGGAAATCAACTTGATTAATGACTTGCTAACGCTTCAAAGGTTGGAAACCCAACCAGAACGCCCACAGTTGGCAACCATTGATTTAAATGCAAAAATACAGAACATAGCCGAGTCTTTTGAGAAAATACTGGCAGCTAAAGGATTAAATATTTCTCTAGATTTACCGGAGGAGCCTTGCGTCTTGCAAACTGAGGTAGAGAGTTTTGACCGGATTCTGCAAGAGTTGTTAGCGAATGTCAGTAAATACTCTGAGCAGAATACGGTTGTCCAACTGCAAGTCGCTCACCAAGTTAATCAACAAATCGATCAGGTTATTATTAAGGTAACTAACACTGGAGTTGGCATTTCTGAAGAAGAAGCCACATACATATTTGATAAGTTCCGTCGGGGTAAAGGAAGATGGACTCCAGGCACTGGCTTGGGTCTAGCGTTAGTCAAGTCCTTGGTACAGCATCTTAATGGGGCGATCGCTGTAGAAAGTATTCCCATAGAGGACTCTGACCTGAGCAATATTTGCTTTACCTTGACTCTGCCCCAATTTTCAGACGAAAGCAATCCATATCCTGAAAGTGACTAAACAACAAAACATCCAACCAGAAGAACTTGATTTCACTGCCACCAGCGATGACATCTACCTAAAATCAGATTTGGTAAGTAGTGCATCTGCTTTACAAGCTGTGCAAGTCCAAATTGAAAAAATAGCAGAACGACAGCGACAAATCACTGCTAAAATTCAAATTCCTCAACCAGTGGAACAAGTATGGAAAGTGCTGACAAATTATGAAGCCTTGGCTGACTTCATTCCCAACCTTACCAAAAGTTGTCGGCTTGAGCATCCTACTGGAGGTATTCGCTTGGAGCAAATAGGCTCCCAGCGCCTGCTTCGCTTCAATTTTTGTGCGCGTGTCATTCTTGACTTAGAGGAATTCTTCCCTCAGAAAATTAGCTTCCAGATGGTAGAGGGTGATTTCAAAGACTTCTCAGGTAGTTGGTGCTTAGAGCCTTATTGCCAAAGCGATCTTATGGGAACTTATCTTTACTACACAGTCAAAATCTGGCCTAAGCGGACTATGCCAGTCACAATCCTAGAGCGTCGCCTTAGTAAAGATATGGAGTTAAATCTTCTCGCAATTTGCAAGCGTGTAGAAGAATTAGCTAGTAAAAAGCACTAAAACGCGAGAATTATCCCTAGTAGGTCAAACTCCTTGGTTCAGTCTGGATACTTCCTGGACGAATGCAGGACACGGATAATGTGGATAGTGTTGCCTTTTACCTGGTAAATCACAATGTAGGGAGTTTGAAGGACAACTAATTCTCTTGTACCTTCAACGCGCCCAGGTCTGCCAATATGAGGGGAATCCTCAAGCTGGGCAATAGCCGCCTGAATCTTTAAGACAACGCGCACAGCCGCAGCCGAATTATCCCTGGCAATATAGTCATGCGCCTGTTCCACATTGCGGATGGCTTTTTTTAACCACTTAATGGGCATTGGTCAGCTTTGCAAAAACAGTTTGAACCTCCTCCTCTGTGGCAAAATCCCCTGCATCAGCCTCGGCTACGCCGGCCTCAATCTCCGCTATCTGCCACTGGTAAACCTCAAGATAAAGGTCAACTGCTTCATTCAGCACATAGGTTCTATCACGGTCAAGACCAGCAGCGATAGTATCCAAGACGACGCGCTTCTCACGCTCAAGGCGGAAGGTAATGTTTTCTTTGCTCATACAATTTCTAACCTAGCAATACTCTACCTCTAGTATGCATTGCATTGCAATACAATGCAAGATAAAGCGAAAAGAGGAATAAATATCAACTTTTGCCGTTGCCGCTAGCCGCACAGTTTAGGCTCACGTTGAGATTCATCAAAAACATGTTGGCATTACCTATTTGACTTTGATGTAGAGATTTTTCAAACTCACACAAGGCAAGGGTTTTCAGACCATCTTGCGGGAAATTGTACACATCTCGGTTCAATACCATATAGTATTTGGACTCGATCTGCACCTATTAAGCATAATGCCTTAGCATGACAAGAGCTTGAAGACTCATGGCATGTTAAGGTTTTTACTTCTTAATATACCCCCAGGGGAATTCGAATCCCCGTTACCTCCGTGAAAGGGAGGTGTCCTAGGCCTCTAGACGATGGGGGCGCTTGGTGTTTAACACTTTTATAAATTTAACGGTTTTTATGGCTGATGTCAATAGGGCTAAGCAAAAAAAAATTATAAATTGTGAGGAAGCTAAACTAGTTTAATGTTCAACAAAGAGCAGCCCTGACCGCAAATATGCTAGTAAACCGTTTTTAACTGTACGCATAACCGTTGCGGCTATTTCACCAACAACATAGAAAATACTGTGTTATAAAAAACCAAGTATGGAAAAACATCTCGATTTAGCAAAGGACAGAGGGTGTAACGTTGCACCACAAGAGATTTTGAAATATATCGCTCAAAATCTACCACATGGAAGCATCTTTTGAAATTACCCTGCAAGTAGTCATCGCTGTATTTGCAGGTATTAGCGCTCAAGTGCTGGCTGCATACCTTCGTGTACCAAGCATCGTCTTTTTGCTACTGTTTGGCATCCTGTTAGGCTCTGATATTCTTGGGCTGTTGCATCCCCAATTGCTAGGCACTGGGCTAGATGTTATTGTCGCCCTGGCAACGGCAATCATCTTGTTTGAAGGCGGACTTAATCTAGATCTACAAGAGTTAGGCAAGGTTTCAGTTAGCCTGCAATTGCTCGTCACCCTGGGAACGCTGATCACACTATTGGGTGGCAGTATGGCGGCTCACTGGCTAGGTGAGTTTCCCTGGCCCATTGCTTTTCTCTACGCTTCTATAGTCGTGGTTACAGGACCAACTGTGATCAGCCCTTTGCTGAAACAAATAAATGTAGATCGACAGGTAGCAACGCTTTTGGAAGGCGAAGGCGTTTTAATCGACCCAGTGGGAGCTATCCTTGCTTTTGTTGTCCTCGATACCGTTTTGAACGGTGATTCTGACCCTAAGGGCGCGATCATCGGTTTGCTTGTGCGTCTTGGTATTGGTGCGGCAATTGGTGCAGCCGGGGGTTACCTGATGAGCTTGATTTTCAAACGCGCTATTTTTCTTTCTTTAGAGCTAAAGAATTTGGTGGTGCTGGCGGTGCTGTGGGGTCTATTTACCGTAGCGCAGATGATCCGTACCGAGGCTGGAGTGATGACAACCGTAGTCTCTGGTCTAGTTTTTGCTAACTCTTCTGTACCAGAAGAACGCCTGTTGCGACGCTTTAAAGGTCAATTGACAATTCTCAGTATCTCAGTGCTATTCATCCTGCTAGCAGCTGACTTATCTATTGCCAGTGTGTTTGCCTTAGGTTGGGGCAGTTTATTCACTGTTTTGGTACTGATGTTTGTCGTTCGCCCGATTAATATCCTCTTGTGTACCTGGAACAGTGACCTCAACTGGCGACAGAAACTATTTTTAAGCTGGGTTGCCCCGAGAGGAATTGTTGCCGCCTCTATTGCTTCTTTATTTGGAATTTTGCTGACACAGAACGGCATCAACGGTGGTGATGCAATTAAAGCCTTAGTCTTTCTGACAATTATTATGACGGTGGTTTGCCAAGGGCTGACAGCTGGCTGGGTTGCCCAGTTGCTGCAAATCACCTCAAAAGAGGCAATTGGGATAGTAATTGTTGGTTGTAATCCCTTGAGTTTGTTGATTGCGCGGTTCTTTCAAGAACGGGCAGAACCTGTGGTGATGATTGATACAGATCCAGAGCGTAGCCAACAAGCTGAAGCACAAAATCTCCGCGTTATTACCAGTAGTGCGTTGGATATCGGCGTGTTGGAAGAAGCAGGGCTTGCCTCTATGGGAACTTTTTTGGCAATGACTAGTAATGGTGAGGTAAATTTTGTCTTAGCGCAACGAGCTGCGGAGGAATTTAATCCGCCGCGTGTCTTAGCCATTTTCCCTCGAGATCCGCAAGCAACTACCTCAGCCAATGAGAATAAAGCTGAGAATAAAGTTAGCCAAGCTTTTGTCCAAGATTTTGCGATTAAGACTTGGAACGAGTATATAAATGATGGACGTGTGAAGTTAGGGACAACCACAATCAGTGAGTCAAATTTTACCCTTCAACAAGCTCATCTGCAGGCATTAATTCAAGCGGGCGAGTTGATTCCGCTCTTGGTAGAACGAGGAGATTATCTTCAGGTCATCCCAGCAACCGAAGAGTGGGAAGTTGGCGATCGCATTATCTACTTGTTGCACGATCCAAGACCACACCTTCTCAAACGCTTATCTGGTGCTAGCCAGTCTAGTCACCTTTCTGTAGAGAAGTTACCAGAAGTCGAAGAAATCTCCTTGGCAAAATTTTCTCCACTTTCTACCAGTGACCAAATAAATCGTAATTCGTAGATAACTACGAATTAGCCGCTTGTTGTAACTCACCAACTTCAAGTTTTGCTGCTTCGACAAACATTTGTTTGTCTTGCCACAACACGCTCAGTACATGCACCACAGCCAGAATGATCGCAGCCACAGAGAGAATATAACTATGAATAGTGTAAAGGTGTTGAACCGTCAGGGTACTAAGGGCTCCACCAGTTAGAATGTCCCGCAGCCCTTGACCGATGAAAGGAATTGCTACAATAGTTCCTAGCTCAATGCTAAAACGCCAGTATCCTCCTTGATCCCAGGTGAGGATCATTGCTGTCCAAGCGAGCCCAATCGCACTTAGAGTAAACAATATTCCACTAATCCAAGCAGTCAGCCAACTCTTGCGAAATCGTCTACTTAAAAACATCACTACAATTTGAATCAGGGCGATCGCAATCACTCCGTGACCGGCGATTTCGTGAGCCTTACGGAACAACCAGCCGTATGGCACTTCTGTGTTAATCATTTTCAATGACTGATAAGCCGCCCCTGCTGCTGGTTCATAGTAAAAAGACAACAAAATTCCAGTAGTCGCACCAACGAGAGTCAACGTGATAATTGCTACAGACAAGATCGTCGTTACTCGCCGCAGAACCATCTCAAACTGAGTCAATGGCATGGCTGAACACTCCTTTTCTTCGCAAATTATGTATTTTTATTACCAAGTATAGCTAAGAAATCTTAACAATGGTTCCAACAAATAGAGGTGGGGAGTGGGGAGTGTGGGGAGTACGAATACATGTTGATTTATGGAGACTTTGAAAAGCACAGTCATCTTAATTCAAGTCCCAAGTTCATCCAGTAGATTTCCCCCACACCCCACACCCCACACCTCCCACACTCCCCTTCCACTGTGAAATAATGTGGTTGTGTTCATGAAGAGGAGTTAGGTGTACAATATGGTTGCAAGGCACGAAAAGAAATAGTAGGATGTATCGATTTTTCAGACCTATTGTCAATAAACGCAACTTTTCAAGCAAATAGTGCGTTGCTTTATCAAAATTTAATAATTGAAACTCTAGCAATCTTTCAGTTTAAGTTCTTTAGAGAAAGTTATTATTTTTAGAGAACTGCATTTGTTAATTATTGCCTGAAAGATAAATTGCTAGTCAATCGCAAACGAGCCGAGTGAACGAAAACAGTTATGTCTTACGTATCCCTGCTGAAAAATATACCAGAATTCCTAAGCCAACCTACTGGGATAGCAGCTCTTGCCTCTGTTGGCATCCACGGTGCTATTGCGTTCATCATGCCGTTAGTGCCAGTTGACTCCAACAAAGCAAATCAAAAAGTAGCGTCACCAAAAACCGTCGGATTGGTTGAGTTGAACCAGGCTGAACAGAACCGTCTTCCAGGCAGTGCCCCAAAAATCGCCCTAAAACCTCTTCCCCTGCAATCTCAGGTTCCCTCCCTGCCGAACCTTGTTAGCCAGCCGCAGTCCCTACCTCCCCTACCACCACCAGGTTCTACAACTCAGTTAGTACTGCCTCCACTGCCTACATCACCTACCAATTTATCTGTTTCTTCTTTGCCGAAAGGTCAGTCTTTGCGGATAATTCCGAAGCAAGACTTCCAAGTTCACCCGATTAACTCCTCCTTAAATACAGGGGTAATAGCTGCCCAGCCACCATTGCCTCGTTTTCAAGAAAAGGTAAGATTGGGAGAATCTCAACCGCTACCGCCGTCTAATTTACCAGAGTTACAGGCTTCTCAAACACCCACGGAAGTCTCACCTTCTAGTTTGGCAGTGCAGCCTGTCAGAACATCTGTAGAACTGCCATCCTCCGATTTATCAGTGCAGCCTGTCAGAAGACTTATGGGGACACCTTCCAATCTGCCACAATTGCAGGCTGCCAAAGTACCAGCAGAACTGCAAAGTATTCCATCCTCTATATCTTCCGACGCAACGTCTACTGCAACAGCATCATATAGAATTGTTCCTCAAAATCGGCAGCTAGTAGCTCCAATAGGAGAAACTCCACAAAATAGGGATAGACTAACCCTAGCAGAACCAAATTTGGTGCGATCGCAGCTACAGTCTTACCCCAACGTACCTGTTTTGCCATCAACTCCGAGAGAATCAGTCATTGCAAAAACGATGACTTTTGGAGAGCAGTTTCATCAAGTCAAGCAGCAATATCCCAACTTAGAAACGAAACTGCCTATTTCTGGGACAATTAATGCAAAAGCAGGTCAAGAAGGTAGCGTTGACGGTGCTTTAGTAGTAAATGCTGAAGGTAAAGTTGAATCTGTAACCTTCTTGAACAACTCTGTTTCATCTGACCTGAGAACGGTCACTAGGGAATATTTGAGAGAATATTTCCAAAACAATCCAGATCAGGCAAATGGGAAGCCCAAGTATTACCCATTTAGCCTGTCTTTCAGAGCAAACAGCAGCATCCCTGAAACTTTGAAACAGACGTTTCCACGCTCTCCTCAAGTCGGATCACCCACTCAAGGTAGCACCTCATCTGTGATCAATCCAACACAAACAGCATCCGAACTGCGACAAAGACTGATTCAGCGTTTGCGCGTATCTCCAGTAGGTACACAGTCATCCAATCAACAACCAGCTAGTCTTTCTGAGCATTTACGTCAATCTCAAGTAAATGTACAACCACTTCAGCCTAGACAAGTGAGTCGGAGTTCACCACAAGTTAATAGAAACAGTCAGTCTACACCCACAACGCAAGCGACTCCTCAACCCGCATCTGAACCGAAAGTTAGTAGTAATCAGCCTTCAACTTCTATTGAATCTGGTCAAAAACTATTACGACGGTTGCGCGAACTCAGGGAACAAAGACAAAGTTCTCATCAAGAACAATGAACAGGGTGTAGGGCGTAGAGTCAATTGGATGGAGTCTTAATCCCCATACAATTGTGGACACCGTGCAGACGGTAAATCGATAGCACCTTTACCAGATGGCTATTTCATTCTTACCGTACGCCTTGTAGGCGCATTTGTGGCTAAGAGATCAAGTCCGTTTCATGGACTTGATCTCCAGTTCGTTTTAGTCGGCTTCAGCCGACTTCAGCTATTAGACTAGAAATTTATTCCTAGGCTTGTTCGGGTGCATCCCATTTTCGTAAATTTGTAGTGCGAGCATCTTGCTCGCTTGTAGTCTAAGTTAGCTTTCCGGCTCACACTACTGATCATTTTTTTGCAAAACTGGGATGCACCCGCTTGTTCTTACCAGCCTTCTTCCGCTTTCTGAAAAACGTAAGCTGTCACCTCCAGAATCTCCTGATTGGTCAACTTATCCTTGAAAGCTGGCATAGCGTTTTTACCGTTTTGTACCTGGTAGATAATCGCTTTGATTGAGTCGCGATCATAATCTTCCAAGTACTTCGATAAAGCGTCTTTTTTCAAAGTTTTCTCGGCAATAAGTATGTTACCACCACCTATGTGACAAGAAGCACATTGAGAGCTGAATATTCTAGCACCTTCAGATTTTTCATCTGCGAGTGCTGGATTTATGAATGTAAACATGAACGGGGCGATCACTAATAGCACAATTAATAAAATTATTTTCAAGGGATTCTCCTGGCATAAGCCTCCATTAACTGAAAACATTGTCTTCAGTTACTATTCTACGGCTGCTAGAAGCCCCCAAAGCATTAGTTAAATTTACTGTTTATCCAGCGCGTGAAATAATGATGATGTGCCTTTTGAAGCCTCCATTAGTGAATTAAGGAAATTGGAACCATTGCTCCAATTCAAAATACGCAAGAATTCAAAAATAATCAATTAAAAATCATTTAATTTTTTTTGAGTTTTGAATTTTGAATTGGAGCGAAGCGACATGTGCTAATATTGGCTATTTAACACATTTTAATCTCGGCTAATTTTGGTAAATAAGCAAGAAGAATCATCTTTGCTTACTCAACTTAAGAAGACAGGAGCCAGAATTGGAGTGATCCGGGCGTATGAAGACAGATGCCGATACCAAACTCTTATCAATTCTGACTCCTGACTCCTAAATCCTGACTACTCAATAGTGACTTTGCCAACCATGCCAGCACCACGATGAGGTTCACAGTAGAAGGAGTATTCACCCTGAGGTGCGTCTGCTGGGAACGTCGTTTCTGTGGATTGTTTGGGACTCATCAGTAACTGCTTATGAGACAAAGATTTGGCTAAAGCGGCGCTCTTAGTAGGGTTTTTGGTGGGATCAAATACAACATTGTGGGGAGGAACTTTGTTGTTCACCCATTTAATTGTGTCGCCTGGATGAATTGTCAACTTATTTGGTTGAAAATTCAGCATTCCTTTATCTGTCCCCATTTTCACTGTGTATGTCTCAGCTGCGGCACTATCGCTGAAAACAGCGAAGCTGCTAATAACTAAAAACATTGTTAACACAACTAAACTAAAGCGCCGTAAGCTTGACGCAATCGATTTCATGGCCTTCTCCTAACAACAGGTTTTATTTCCCTTTTTCATTTTAGATAAAAATTAGACCTAAATATGACAATCTGTCATAGATGCAAGTTTTTTTTTAATGGCAAGTAATATATCACAAAAAATAGTCAATAGTTAAAGGCCAATAGCCAATAGTCAAACAATCTTGGACTATTGACTATTGACTATTGACTATTGACTATTGACTATTGACTATTGACTATTGACTAGTACCGCTGCCCTGGAATGACGCTCGTTCGCTTTCATAGCGTCTCCCCGAGCGAGAGGGCTCGCTAACGAATTCTTATACCGCAAGCGTTTCATTGATTTGGAATGGGTGGTTTATTTACGCACGGTCTTGTGTCTGCTGCAGAAAAGCGCTATAAATGTGTCCACCCCACCCCTGCTATGGTCAAACTGGCTTTAGTAATAAATCTTACCGCCACCCCACTTTTGACCAACGACCTTAGGTTGGAGGAGAATATGACCGGCGATCGCTTCTAAGTCCTCATCGGTCAGATTTCTCATTTGGGCGAAAATATCTGCGCTCTTAATGCTGGGGTGTAGTTCGGAAATCTCCACTTCACCATCGTAGGTAGTGGGATTTTTCAAGTAGTCCACCAAACCTTCAATGTTGTCGCGTGGTGGTGTTGCAAGCGACAGGCTTTCAGGATCTAGTCCGATATTCTGGTTGGTTTTGGTAACACCCCCAGCATGACACTGAGCGCAAGCGAAGTTAAATAAGCGTTTGCCTTCTTTGACTTGTTTAAGGCTGAGTACCGTGGTTCCGCCCTGACCGTTTAATGGCACTGTGCGGGTATCTTCACCCAGTTCCACCGCTGTTGCACTACTGACAAAAAACTGAAACGCTAGTAAAACAGCCGTAAAAATGCCAAGTAATCTTCTTAACATGTTTCCCCTTAACGATTTTAATTTGCAACACAGCTATGACAGCGATACTCGCTCTCCTGTTGCTAAGAGTTGGTAGTTGACTGTTAACAGTCAACTACCAACTCTTAGCCATTAGTCAGTTGACTTCGGGTTCCCCAACCTAGCGGTCATTACCTGTCGGATCGGTTTCAGACAAAATTTGGTAAATAATTGCCTTCACATCCTCTAACGCCAAACGGGTCTTTTGGTTCTTATAGGCAATTCCAAGTTGGTCACACATGGATAGCACTTTGTCCACAGGAATGCTGTAGTCTTCTGCTATCTCCGCGATTGATAGGTCTGCAAAACCCATAACGTTTGTTAACTGACGAGTAGAGATTGAGTTGCTGTAATACCAATTATCTCTTTAAGAGTGTCATTTTTTGCCTGTCTTTCGTACTCTCCCCCTCTCCCCCCTCTCCCCTCTACCCTTTCCCCCCTGTAAAGGTGACGCCTTGAATAAAATACCTATTGAAAAAAGCGTAAATAGCTAATGCTGGCAGAGTGAATACCATAGAGGCTGCCATAATGTAGTTCCAATAGCTAATGTATTGACCTTTGAAGGTGTTTAGTCCTAAGGGTAAGGTAAACATTTCTGGATCAAACAGGATCACCACTGGTAGCAAAAAATTATTCCAGCTACCCATAAACACAAAAACAGCCTGTGCAGCTAATGCCGGTTTTGCTAGAGGTAGGACAATATGCCGAAAAATACCAAGGGTATTTAATCCATCTAGTTGAGCCGCCTCCTCTAATTCTTTAGGAAAATTAACGAAAAACTGCCGCATCATAAAGATGAAGGTGGCATTGACCATGCAAGGGACGATCATCCCTTGATAAGAATTCAGCCAGCCGAAAGCTTTCAAAATCAAAAATGTGGGAATCAGCGTTACCTGTGCCGGAACTGCTAAAACTGCCAAAATCAAGAAGAACCAGAAGTTTTTACCAGTAAAGTGCAATCTTGCCAGAGCATAACCTGCCATTGAATTGAACAGCAAGTTTAAAATAGTGACGCTAATGGCAATAATCACGCTGTTGAACAGCCAGCGAAAAAATAAAGGTTCTTGTATGAAGAGTTGTTTATAGTTATCGAGAGTAAAGTGCTTTGGTAGAAAATTGGGTTCGCTGCTGACAATCTCAGATAGGGGCTTGAATGATGCTGAAAGCGCCCACAGGAAGGGGATGAGCGTGATAACTGCATATAGTGTTAGTACAACATACACTAGTATTTTCCAAGTTGAGAAAAGACGTTTCATTTTTGCTATTAAGTTTTTTCGCTTCCAAAGAACCGCCGCTGAATCAATGTAATAGTAATGATGATCGCGGCTAGCACAAAGGCGATCGCTGATCCATAACCCATCTGCAAGTTGCGAAACACGGATTGATATATTAATAAAACTACAGTCAGGGTGGCGTTATTTGGTCCACCATTACCATTAGAAAAGATATAGGACTGGTCAAACAGTTGAAAAGTGCCAATTACACCTACCGTTACGACAAACAAGGTAACAGGTTTAAGCAAGGGAACAGTGATGTAGATAAACTGCTGCCAACTATTGGCCCCATCTAAAGCTGCTGCTTCGTAAAGTGTTTGGGGGATGTCCTGCAACGCCGCCAAGTAAATCACCATATAAAACGGCGCGGTTGACCAAATATTCATAATCATGATGCCTTTGAGCGCCACGGCTGGATCTCCCAACCAGTTATAAGTGGGCAGCCCTAAAAAAGCGAGAAGATCATTAAGTAGCCCATTGGTGTTGTAAATCCACATAAAAATCAGCGTTAGAACCGCAGAAGAAGTAACTGTCGGCAAAAAGTAAAGGATGCGCCACCAGTTTTTCCCGCGAACACCAGAATTCAGCGTTACTGCTAGGACTAAAGCTAGGACAGTTTGTGTTGGTACGACAATTGCTACGTATTGTGCGGTATTTGAGAGAGCGATCCAAACCCGCTCATCTTCAACTAACCTTAGGAAGTTGCCGAAGCCAATAAACTTGTACTCAATGCCGCCTAAAAGGCGTACTTTATGCAGGGACAGAAAAACAGCGTAGATAATGGGTAGTACGACGAAAGCCCCTATAACCAGAATGGTTGGTGCCATAAAGAAATACCCAGCCAAGTCTTCTGTGATGTTCCACCTAGAATGTCTCCACCACTTTTTGACTTCCAACACAAACTGTACCTCCCAACAATCCTGCTTCCACCTAGCTGTAGCGATAGATGGGGCATCATTATTTATCGTACTCTTTTCAGTAGAAGAATGATCCCCAGCAAGTAGAGTGAGCGTTTGTCGCACATGGTAACCCCACACCCTACACCCCACACCCCGTTCTTGGTCAATCCATTGCCAAAATTTGCTGATTAGCCGTTTCTTGCGCCCGAAGCATTGCCTGTTGTAGCGGTTGCTGTTTCAGCATTGCACTGACAAACTGATTATCAAAATTGTTCATAATTGCTCCTGGGTACTTGCCTACTTGCCAAGGTGTGGCGTAATCAACCCCTGCCACGAATGCAGATCGCAAGGGATCTTGGTCATAACCCAACTTCTGGGCAACAGATTTACGAGTTGGCAAGGCAAACCCTGATCTTGTCCACTTCTCCATCCCTTCTTTGCCCGTGAGGTAGGAAATTAGTTCCCAAGCTTCGGCTTTGTGTTCTGCTTGTTTATTCATCACGTAGGCGACGGTAAAGAGCATTGTACCTTTTTGATGATTCATCCTAGGGACTTCTGAGGTCGCAAATTCCAGTTGGGGAAATGTCTCTCTCAGGTAGGGAATTGCCCAGTTGCCCTCAATGACCATTGCCGCCTTACTTTGACCAAACATTTCACTCCCTGAGTTAGTTCCAATATCAGATTTTTGTGCTGAAGAACGGTCTTTTTGATACTGGTCTACTACCAACTGCAATCCCTGCAAACTGACTGGATTAGCAAACGTGGCGTAACCATTTTGGTCAACGATTTGTCCGCCAAACGCTTTAATTTTGTAGGCTTGACGCGCTAACTCTGGGATTTCTCCGAAGCCATATTGATCTATTCTCCCATCTTGGTTGCGATCCACTGTCAGCTTCTGTGAGTAAGTGCGTAATTCATCCCAGGTAAATGGAGGACTAGTCAAGCCTGCGGCAGTAAAGGCTTTCTTGTTATAAAACAGGGCAAGGGTAGAAAAGTCTTTAGGAAGACCATAAATATGGTTCTCGTACTTGAAGCTGTTAAGTAACGTCTTCTCAAAGTCATCTGAGTCAAATTGGGGGGTGAGGTAGGCATCGAGGGGTTCTAGAACATTCTGGCTCATGAGGAAGGGAGCCTCCAGCACATCCAAATAGAAGACATCAGGAGCGGCTTCCCCAATCAAACGAGTCTTAATGACATCCATGTATTGATCGGGTATGACCTCATATCTGACTTTGATCAATGGGTGCTGTGCTTCAAAGTCTTTTAATACCTCTTGCAAAAGCTTTTGTTCGTTTGGGCTAGACCCCCAACCACTAAGTTTGATTGTGACCGGGGTTGGTGCTGTAAAGCTGCTGGGTAAAAGTGGGCTCTGACAACCAATCAACAAGATAGCGATCGCTATAAATACCAATCCCAAAAACTTCAACATGCTTGCTCTACTCACAGGAGGATGAAAAACCCTTTCACCCCACTTACAATCTTGATAACTGAGGAGTGATATTTTCTCAACAAAAATTTTTTTTGAGAATTTCTATTTAGAATGGCGAAGAATTTCCAGCACATCTGAAAAGAATACATAATTTCTTCAGCAACTGGAGTCATGCTTAGATATTTAACCTTTAGAGATAGGTCATGAAGTCCATCGAGCTTGGAACGGATGCTCCTCTGTCCCCTAAAACGTCTCAAACTAAAGCTTTGGAAACATCTCCCTATTCTACTACAAAATTCCGCACGCGATTCTCTAAGGATGATATTCGCGCCAGCCTCAGAGCGTCAACAGTAGATGGTTTCTGCACAACGGTTTTCTCGATTACTACTGGCGGCATTTTACTCAGTAATTTTCTGGTGGAATTGGGTGCTAGTCCAGTAGTTTTTGCGATCCTATCTTCTATTCCGACACTGGTAAATTTAATTCAGCCTTTTGGTGCTTACTTATCGGAACGCACAACCAGTCGCTTCCGCTATTCCATCTGGACATACGGTAATTCCCGCATTCTTTGGCTAATTCTCACTATTGGTATCGTAGGCGCATCCTGGGGACGAGTTGATTATCAGCAGTTAGAGATATTAACGCTTTTCATTCTTTTGTTAAGCCATTTATTGCACGCACTAGGATATGCATCCTGGCTCAGTTGGCTGGCAATGATAGTTCCCCGGCGACTGCGAGGGCGGTATTTTGCACTCCGCAACAGTGTCGTCAGTTTAACCAATCTGACTTGTATACCTTTAGCAGGGCTTGCTGTATCAACTTGGCCTGGTGGGACTCTACAGGGTTACGGAGTTGTGCTGTTGATTGGAGTCCTGGCAGGGGTTGCTAGCTTGGTGTGTGAGTACTTCCAGGTGGATATTAATCCAAATTCACAAAATCTTTATTTTGTCAAGCCATCTGAAAAAATACTGATAGATCTAACGGAAGCATCATCCCACAAAGTAGAGGCAGCAGGGGGAGATGAGGAACAGAGGGAAGTAACTTCTTCCTCTGTTCTGCCTGCCTTGCCGACCTTAAGTGCTATAGAAAACTCCCCAGCTTCTCCGTCTCCTGTAACTCCGTTGCCTGTGTCTAGCAATTTACTACAGCAAGATGTGACTTCTGATCAGCCTCCAGGTGCTGACAAAAGCATCTTGAGAAACTCTAATTTTTTAATATTTCTCCTGTATTTCGGTGTGTGGCAAGCAGCCATGTACCTCAGCATCCCCTTTTTCAGCTTCTATATGCTGGAAACGTTGAATCTGGATATCAGCTTGGTAACACTCTACGGCAGTATTCAGGCAGGGGCGAATTTGCTCATGCTGATTGTGTGGGGTAAATTAGCAGACAGGATGGGTAATCGTCAAATCCTATTTCTGGTTGGTATACTAGTTATAATTACCCCCATACTGTGGCTAGGGATTGGTAACGATGTGATTGACATCTGGTTGTGGTTGCCACTGTTACATTTATTTATTGGTGGCACTTGGGCGGCACTTGACTTGTGCAACAACAATCTACAAATAGAGGTAGCACCAATTGAACGACAGTCTATCTATTTCTCGTTGATCGCTGCCGTTGGCGGGGTCAGTGCCGCTTTTGGTACAATTCTAGGAGGGTTCATAGCACAAAATCCCGCCTATGGGGGCATATCGGGATTGTTTACCGTTTCTGCCGTATTCCGATTTGTAGCAATTCTTCCACTCATCTTTGTACACGAGCCAGGAAGACAATCTTTTACCCAAATGATACAAGCTCTATGGCAAGGTCGCCTGAAAGAAGTTAAGAGTTAGCTGTTAGTTATGAAAGGGGTGTGGGGTGTGGGGTGTAGGGTGTGGGGTGTGGGGAACCCCATACATAAATGATGCTATTGGTCAATTCGTGATGGGTCTGACCCCTCATTGACTCGTTCCTAGCCGTTACTGCAGGAATGCAGGCTTTGAGGCTCTGCCTCGACCAAGATAGTAGAGGCAGAGCCTCTTAATAGCGCATTCCCATACTGAGCATGGGAACGAGAGGTTAGAGGGGTGTGACCCTTCATTGATTCGCCAACAACATCATAAATGCAGGGGTTTCAAACAAGGACACCTTATTTCTTGTACTACCTATCTTGATCGGACATTCTTTCTTTTTTTTATACATAAATGTAGGGACGCCTTCCCCATTTGGGGTGCAGTTGTTTTATCTTCCTCTACACCCCACACCCCGTTCTTGTCCTGACTTTTATTAGTCAACAGCACTAGAACTCAAGGTTCTTGTCTCCCACATCACCATATTATGGGTTGTATTTAGTGTAGGTTGCTGGTGTAAGGCAATCAACTGAGTCAAAGTCTGCTTTAGTTGGGTGCGAGGTACAATTTCATCCACAAAGCCGTGTTTGAGCAAATCTTCAGCAGTTTGAAAATCGTCTGGCAGTTTTTCCCGCAGGGTTTGCTCTATCACTCGCCTACCAGCAAAACCGATGGTTGCTTTTGGTTCTGCTAAGATGATATCGCCTAACATGGCGAAGCTGGCAGTAACGCCTCCCGTGGTAGGATTGGTCAAAACTGGAATGTATAACAGTCTTTCTTCCCGATGACGTTGCAAAGCTGCCGATACTTTTGCCATTTGCATCAATGAAAGCATTCCTTCTTGCATTCTTGCTCCACCGGAGGTGCAAATAATCACCACAGGGTATCGCCGCTGAGTGGCTTGCTCAATTAAGCGCGTGAGTTTTTCTCCCACAACAGAACCCATGCTAGCACCAATGAATCGGAAGTCCATAACCCCAAGAGCTATCGGCAAGCTATTGATTTGACCTAACCCAGTTTGAACAGCCTCTACTAAACCAATTTTTTCCTGCATTTCCCGCAGGCGATCTATATAGGGTTTGCGATCGCGAAATTGTAGGGGATCACTGGGGCGCAAATGCTCATCCATTGGTCTCCAGGTCTTAGGATCTGTCAACTGGCGGATGCGTTCATCACTATCAACTCGATTATGATGCCCACACTCCACGCAAACCATCTGATTTGCCTTCAGGTCTTTGGTATATGTTAATACGCTACACTTAGAACATTTATGCCACAGCCCATCGGCAATTTCACGTTCTTGGCGTTCTTGGATGATAGACCCAGATTTCCGTCGATTCGCAAACCAGTCTAACAGGGATTTTAAACCGCGTGATTCTTCGTTGTTCGCCATTTGTATCTTATTTTAGTGTGTATTATGTCAAAAACAGGTAAAGTCCTTAGTCCAATGACTAATTGTTCAAATTTGCCTTCTAACCAATTCAGACATTATTTCGCATCTTCGGTTGTCAGCTTAATGAAAATACGTAAACCAATTCAAGTCTCTTGTTCGTCTTCTATAGGACTTAATAGTAGCAGTGCAGTCCACAAGTCTAGTGAATGTACTTGCAAAGCTGCTGGAGTGCCAGATCCCAAGTACGACTTCACCCCCAGATCAACAATTCTTGTTGGTATGTCATGAGCAGCGAGCAGCTGTTGCATCAGTTCTGCTTGCCAACGGGTGCTAGTTGTTAAGAGGGTAATCCAAGTCACAAGTTAATCTTATCAAAAGCTCAAAGGTAGATGGGGTAATGAAGTTTACGGTTATTGAGTGATTGTTTGTTGTTGGCTGTCGGTTGTCAAAAAAAGAATTGCAGGTAGGTAGACAAAATCGCCTCCCCGCCAAACAGAGTAATAACCGCTCCTAAAGCGAGGAATGGACCAAAAGGCATCTTTTGTCCCCATTGTCGTTGTGATAGTACGATTGTAACCCCGCCTACAAGCGCCCCCACCCCACAGGCAATAAAACCAGCCAGCAATAAAGACTTCCATCCCAACCAAGCCCCCATCATGGCTGCTAGTTTGGCGTCACCTGCACCCATTGCTGCTTTACCAAAGGCGATTGAACCAACTATGGCGATCGCATCTAAGAGCCACAACCCCAGCACTGCTCCTACTATTGCTGTCATCAGATGTTTTGCCAATCCCACCAAGCCAGTTTCTGGTGAGTAACCCACAACCATGTGAAACAGTATTCCCAGTATCAACCCTGACTGCGTAAGTGGGTTGGGTAGGGTCATGGTATCTAAGTCGATCAGCGATAGCGCTAATAACCAACTGCAAAAAGCCCAATAGCCAATTGTCAACAGCGAAAATTTAAATATCCAGAAAACTAGCACAAACATAACTGCCGTTACCGCTTCTACCACAGGGTAACGGACAGAAATTTTGCTTTTACAGTAACGACAGCGCCCCTTCAACGATAGCCATCCCAGCACTGGTAAATTATCGTAGGGTTTGAGTTGGTTTAAGCAATGGGGACAGCGAGAAGGAGGCCAAAGAATCGACAACCCAGCAGGTAGCCGATAAACTACAACATTGATGAAGCTGCCAATAGATGCACCTAAGGCAAAAACAATGAGACTTGCCGGAATGACCATCTTTGTTAGTTGTTAGTTGTTAGTTGTTATTTTTCCCAACAAACCACTATCGACTAACAACTATCTAATACATATACGATTCAATCTGATTTAACGGCACAAAACATTCTTCCGGCAAGAGAACTGGTTGGTTTGTAAAAATCACCTTACCTCGGTGGTGAAGACGATTAATTGCTACTCCTGAAGCTTGCCCAGTAATTTCTGGATGTACCTCGCAGTAGACATGGTATATTTGCCCAGCGGCTTTGATAACGGCAGGGTCAATCAATGCTGGCTGGTTCCTTTGATTGGTATAATTTGCCTGCCCTTGTTTTAAAGCGTACACCACTCGATGAATCTTGTTTGCTAGGTTTGTCTATAGTTTATCCGAAGTTCATCTGAAAGTTTCAGCAACAATTGCCAAAATTCCCGGCGAAAATTGTAAAATTATTGTTCGAGAGCCTGAATCAGTGCCTCACCCATAGCGCTGCAACCCAATAGATTCATTCCTTTTGACATGATATCGCCAGTGCGATCGCCCTGCTGTAAAACTTGCAACACTCCTTTTTCAATGTTGTCTGCTGCAGTTGATTGGTTTAAACTATAGCGGAGCATCATTGCAGCACTTAAAACTTGAGCTAGGGGATTAGCTTTATCCTGTCCAGCAATATCTGGGGCTGAACCGTGGACAGGTTCAAAAACTCCTGGACTAGAAGCACCCAAACTGGCAGAGGGTAACATGCCAATACTGCCAGTAAGCATGGCAGCAGCATCAGAGAGAATATCGCCAAACAAATTGCCTGTGACAATCGTGTCGAATTGTTTAGGAGTGCGTAGTAGCTGCATCGCAGCGTTATCTACATACATGTGGGATAGTTCCACATCTGGATACTCTTGAGAGAGTTGAGTGATGCAAAGTCTCCACAACTGAGAGACTTCTAAAACGTTTGCTTTATCCACCGAACAGAGTTTACCCTGACGTTTCCGTGCGGCTTCAAATGCTAAGCGCCCAATGCGCTCAATTTCAGATTCAGTGTAAGCCATCGTATTTACACCTCGCTTCTCACCAGTTTCTGTCTCAAAAATCCCCTTAGGCTTGCCAAAGTAAATTCCACCCGTGAGTTCACGCACCACCATAATATCGACACCTTCCACGACCTCACGCTTTAAGGTTGAAGCATCAATCAATTGAGGCAAAATTTTTGCTGGGCGCAAATTGGCAAATAATCCTAAACCTGCACGCAATCCCAATAAACCTGCTTCTGGGCGTAAATGGGATGGTAGAGAATCCCACTTGTAACCACCAATCGCAGCGAGTAATACCGCATCGCTGTTGCGACATGTATCTAATGTATCTGTTGGTAGGGGTTCACCTGTGGCGTCAATTGCTGCACCACCGATCAGCGCTTCCTGGAATTCAAACTGAAGATCAAATTTTTTCCCTGCGACTTTCAGCACGTCTACCGCCACCGCCATAATTTCGGGTCCAATGCCATCGCCAGGGAGTAAGGTAATGCGGTAGTTCTGGGTCATAGTTTTGTTGTGATTGGGTAAGTGGTTAAAAAATTCTTGCAGATTTAATATAATACCTAGTAAATGTACCGATGGAGTTTTTAATTTATTTAGATGTTTGTTGCCTGAATCGCCCTTTCGATGACCAAACGCAAGAACGTATTCGTTTGGAAGCTGAGGCAATACGACTAATTTTTGAACACTGTCAAAGTGGAGAATGGCTGCTCTTGACAAGCGAAATCATCGATATTGAGTTGAGGCGCACTCCCGAAGGTGCGAGAAAAGAGCAGATGTGGTTGTGGACAGCCTTAGCAATCACTAAAGTAAATATTAACCCAAGTTGCGGGTTATCAAGTACAAACTTACTATTTCAGGCGATCGCGCACTTCAAGGTGTTGGTGGCGCGTCGCGCCACCAACACTTTGACTTAAGCAAAAATATAAGTACTAATTCAATTTAAAGTATTCTATATTACTTAAGTGATAAATGCTTGTTGAAGCGTAAATGCAAAAATA
>Ga0116229_10001635_pt1 | contig 35449 bp, 23 predicted proteins | sample S1TSphgellanicum_3_FD_87313 | JGI IMG/M metagenome (GOLD analysis project Ga0116229, IMG submission 87313) | Host-associated microbial communities from peat moss isolated from Minnesota, USA - S1T2_Fc - Sphagnum magellanicum MG | ecosystem: Host-associated > Plants > Peat moss > Unclassified...
ATTGGGCTCTGCAGAGTCGCCGTGAATCGTGAAGCCACTGACGTTGTCGACGATGCCCTGCTCGCCGAGTGCGGCGACCGGCGGCAAGTCATCGGCACCGATCAGGTGCACACCGATTCTGAGTTGCCGCAGGCGTACATCACGCAGCGAGTGGAGCTGCAAGTCGCGGTCGCCGCGATACACGAACACATAGGACGATCGATAGTAGGCGCGGGTCTCGATCATGCCGGGCATACCGACCGGGACGCCCATGATCACATCGCAGCGATGCGCATCGAGCGTGCGCTCGGCAGAGGTCTTTTGTTGCGCGGCGAACTCATACTCGAGCGTCTCGCCGAGATCGCGCGCGAGGAGCGCCGCAATCTTGTTCTCGAAGCCCTCGAGTGCGCGGTTTGAGAACGGCAGGTTGTTTGGATCCGAGCACACCCGTAGTGCGGCCGCGGGGCCGGCCGGCACCGCGAGCGCCAGCATCAGCACGAGGCCGGCGATGCGGGCTCTAAGGCGCGGGAGCATGGGAAGTGCCCGCGCTGCGCGGCAGCGCGAATACCAGCAGCGTGCTGCCGCCGCTCGTATACGCCGGCAGATCTCCGAGCGCGCCCGCCATCCCGAGGGCCGCGTTGCGAACATGAGGATCGATGGCGGCATTCGCGATGGCGGCGACCCAACCTCCCACGCCGCTCAGCATCGCGAAATACTGATTGCCATCGCGACCCTGATAAGTGACCGGTTGACCCACGAAGCCGCTGGGGGCGTGAAACTGATAGAGCAGCGATCCGTCGGTGGCGTTGACCACCCTGAACCATCGATCGAGCGTGCCATAAACCGCGAGATTTCCGGCGGTCGCGAGCGCGCCGGTCCACACGGGAAACTTTTCATGGATCGACCAGACCTTCTGGCGTTTGATCGGATCCCATGCCGAGAATTCGCCGCGATAGCCTCCGGCGCCCGCGTAGATATCGATCGTCGCACCCACGTAGGGAGTGCCGGCGATATAGCCCACCTCGTTGGTCTTGAAACTCATGCAGAGGTGTTCGGCAGGGATGTATAGGAGGCGCGTGTCCGGCGAGTACGCGCTCGGCTGCCAATCCTTGACGCCGGACGAGGAGGGGCAGATTCCACTGACATTCTTGCCGAGCAGAGGCTTGAAATCCTCGACTCTCACCGGGCGGCCGGTTTCGAGGTCGAAATGATCGACCCGATTGACCTCTCCGAACTTGTCGGCCGAGTAGATCTGCCCCGTACTGCGGTCGATGACGAACAGAAAGCCGTCGCGTCCGGGATGGGCGATGACGGGCCGCATCTGACCATCGATCGGCAGGTCCAGCAGAATATTTTCGTTCACCTCATCCGTGTCGTACAAGTCATGAGGATTGAGGACGTCGGCCCAGAGCGCCTCTCCGGTGGCTGCGTCGCGCGCGAAAATGGTCGTGGTCCAGAGGTTGTCGCCCGGACGCTGGTTGGAATTCCAAGGCCCGGGGTTGCCGGTGCCATAGAAAATCACATTGGTCTTGGGGTCATAGGAGATCCAACCCCAGACCGGGCCGCCGCCGAGCTGCCAATGGCCGGGCGGCCAGGTGGTCACGCCGAGATCCTTGCCTTTCGCATCGGGATAAAAGGGATGAAATCGGGGACCGATCAGCACGTCGGCATCCGGCCCGACCGAATAAGCTCGCCACACGATGTTCCCCGTATTCTCATCGAGGGCGGTGAGCCAGCCGCGAATCCCCATTTCGCCGCCCGAATTGCCGACGAGGACTTTTCCTTGCACGACCAGCGGCGCCATGGTCATGGTCTGACCGCGCGTGATCTCGCCGAGTTTGGCAACCCACACTTCGCGACCCGTCTTGGCATCCAGGGCCACCGTATGGTTGTCGAGCGTATTGAAGAACAGTTTGCCGCCGTCGTAGGCAGCGCCACGGTTGACCGAGTCGCAGCAGGCCTCGCCTTGCGCCGACGGATCGACGGCCGGCGAGTATTTCCATTTCAGATCGCCGCTGACCGAATCGAGTGCGAAAACCTCATTGGGATAGGCGCCGACGACATACAGCGTATCGCCGATCACGATCGGCGCCGCCTCCTGGCCATGGTTCGTTCCCACCGAAAAACTCCACGCGACCTGCAGTTGTCCCGCATTGGCCGGGTTGATCTGTTTCAAGCCGCTGAAGCGCGTACTCGAATAATTCTTCGCCGCCATGACCCATTGCGTGTCGTCCCTCGACAAAGCGTCGAGATCGTCCGCGCTCACCCGGGCCGACCAGGCTGCACCGAGCAGGCAGGTCATGGCGAGATACGCGCCCACCCTGTGCGGCGGGGGTAACTGCGGCAACGGGCGGTGGCGTCGTGGGGTCTCTTCGGAAATCCAACGCGCAAACAGTCCGAGGGCGATTCCGAAGAAGATCAGATTCGTGGGCACCCACATCAGCAAGCCCGCGATTTGCTGGTCTTCGAGAATGGTAAGCCCCCAGTGCGCCGCGTCTTCGTCAGGCATGGAGCAGAACGCACGCGGTGAGAAAATCATGATGACACCCGGCAGATCGGTGACGATCGCAGCCGTCGTCACCGCGAGCGCACGCGCGCCCAAACCCGCGGCGCGAGGCGACCCGGGCCGCAGCGCCATGCAGAAGAACAGCCAGCCGGCTATGAGGATTGTCGTGCACTCGAGAAGTCGTGTGCCCTCCCGTTCGGCGGCCCAGCGCATCGCCGCCGGCCAATGCCAAAACAAGAATACGCCGACGAATACGCACCACGCGGTCACCGGCCGGGTGAGAGGCCGCATGATCCGCAGGCCCCACACGGGGGCGCCGGCGCTCGCGTAAGCGAGCAGCGGCGCCGCCACGCCGATCAGCAGCAGATGCTGGATCATGTGCAAAGAGAACAAGCGCTCGGCGAGACGCGACAGAGGCGGCAGCACGACGAGCGCGCTCGCCGCGGCGCCGGCGACGAATGAGATTCGCCGACCTGTCGCACTCATGGCGTGATCATGATCGAGGCGATCGTGTTGAATGCAATGGCGCCGAGGAACCAGAGGCTCGACAGCATGCCCCACTGCGCGAGGAAGAGCGTCCCGCCCTGCCCGGGGGCGGCTGCATCGCGCGGCAACCCGGCCGCGGCGTCACCCGCGTAATGCCAGCTGCGGTACGATATCAGCCCGCCGCCCAGCGCACCACACGTCGCGATGGCGTCGCACGCGTAGAGCGTGTTGCGCAGCGCCGTTCGCGTCATGAGAGCGGTTGCCCACTCGAGGCCCGAGCACACGTCGGCAGAGAGGCCGTAGCTCAGCAGCATCTGCGCAAGCCACAGCACGGGCGCGGCACTCGCACCGGCGATGACCACCGTCGGGTTGAGTCGACCGCGGCGCGGCTCAGGCTGCCCGGCGGAAGCGTCGGTCGTGATCATGACAGCCGTGGCGTGACGTAAAACGTGAAAAACACCGCGAGCCACACCGCGTCGACGAAGTGCCAGTACAGCGCGCCGATATGAATGTGCGCATAGCGGACGCGGTTGAAGAGCCCGAGCAACGACCAGGCGCACAAGGCCCACAAGATGATGACTCCGGCGAGCACGTGTGCCATGTGAAAGCCGGTCACCGTGAAGTACAGCGAGCCATAGGACGAGGAGGAAAGAGTGAACGGCTGACCCCACCACTCGAAGACCTGGATGCCGAGGAACAGCATGCCGAGCACGGCGCCGAACCCAAGTCCCAGGGCGAGCTGCACCGGCCGGTCGCGCTCGATGCCGAACTGGGCCCAGGCCACCGCCGCGCTCGACAACAACAGAATTCCCGTATTCGGCAACGCCAGCCGCAGCGACGGGCTGCCGCCCTGTGGGAACGTGTCCGGCATGTGGGGCTGCGCGGCGAGATAGAAGTAGCTGAACAACAGGTATCCGAACAACGCAGCCTCGGTGAAAATCATGAAGATCATGGCCCACCAGCCGGAGGCCCGCGTGCCGATCGCGCCCACGGCCATCGGCCCCGGGGTTGCGACGTGCTCAGGCATCGGCGGCACCCGCGGTCTGCCCGAGCGAACGCTCGGGCCAGGTCCAGGCGATCGTGTCAGCGGCCGCGGCCAGCGCCCCCGCCACGGCGAGCCACCCGATGTGCAGCACGAGGCCGGTGAACAGAATCGTCAGCGACATGGCCAGAATGACCGGCGTGTACGAGTCTGCGGGCATTTTCAGAATGAGATCCGGTTCAGCTTCGAGCGCCGTGGTACCGAGAGTCTCGCGTCCGTGGTCCAATAGAAAGCCGGCCTTCAGACTGCTGCGCTGCTGCGTGTCAGGTTCGCCCAGCCTTCCCTCCCAGAGGGGATGTCGGCTCGCGACCGTCGGTATGACCGCAAAGTTGTAGGGCGGTGGCGGCGAGGTGGTCGCCCACTCGAGTGTCGGGGAGTCCCAGGGATTGTCGCCCGCGGGCCGGCCGCGGCGGTAGCTCGAGACGATGTTGATGATGAGCAGCAGCACACCGACCGCAAACACGTAGGAGCCGAGCGTCGTGATGAGATTGAGCCCGTTCCAACCCATGCCGTCCGCATAGGTGTAGACCCGTCGCGGCATCCCCAAGAGTCCCGACAGGTGCATCGGGAAGAAGCCCACGTTGAAGCCCACGAACATGGTCCAGAAATTCCAGCGGCCCAAGCGCTCGTCCAGCATTCTGCCGGTGATTTTGGGGAACCAAAAATAGGCGGCACCGGCGACCGGGAAGACGTTGATGCCGATCAGCACATAGTGAATGTGCGCGACGATGAAATAGGTGTCGGTCAGCTGCCAATCGACCGGCAGGGAGCCGGTCATATAGCCCGAAACCCCGCCTACCGTGAACAACACGATGAAGCTCGCGAAGAACAGGAAAGCCGTCGTGAATACCGGCCTGCCGTACCAGATCGTCGCGATCCACGCAAACACGCCGACGGCGCTCGGGACCGCGATGATGATCGAGGCGGCGCTGAAAAAGGACAGCGAAACCGAGGGCAACCCGGTGGCAAACATGTGATGCACCCACACGCCGAAACCGAGCACCATGGTCGCGACGGTGGCGAGCGCCACCATGCTGTAGCCCACCAGCGGTCGTCGACAGAACACCGGCAGTCCGTCCGAGACCATGCCCATGGCCGGCAACACGATGGCATACACCCAGGGATGCCCGAACATCCAGAAAAGATGCTGCCACAGCAGCGCTTCGCCTCCCGTGGTGGCATCGAAGAAATGGGTGCCGGCATTGCGGTCCAGCCAGAGCAGGAAGAACGCGAGACTGACGGCGGGTATCGCAAAGATATTCGCCGCCGAGGCCGTCAAGGTGCCCCACGCGAGAATCGGTACGCGATCGATCGACATGCCCGGAGCCCGCAGGCGCAGGAACGTCACCACAAAATTGACCGCCCCCACGGTCGTCGAAATGCCGAGCAGAATCATGCCCAACGCGTAAAAATCGACGTTGGGGCCGCCATTGTAGGCGCGTGCCGCATAGGGCACGTAATTGAACCAGCCGTCGTTCGGACCGAAGCCGGCGGCGAAGGCGGCATAGAGAAAGATCCCGGCGCAGACGTAGATCCAGTAGGAAAGCGCATTGATCCGCGGCAGCGCCATGTCCCGCGCGCCCAGCAAGAGCGGCCAAAGATAGTTGCTGAAGCCGGTCAATACCGGTCCCGCATACAGGAATATCATCGTCATGCCGTGCATCGTGAACAGCTGGTCATACTGCTCCGGGGTGAGCAGCCGCAAATTCGGTCCCGCCAGCTGCAACCGAAAAATGAGCGACTCCAGTCCGCCGGCGATGAGGAATGCAAAGGCCGTCACGATGTAGCGGATGCCGATTCTCTTGTGATCGACCGTGGCGAACCAGCCCCGTATGCCGGGACGTGTTTCCCACATGCGCTCGAGCCGGTCGGTCAGCCCCGGCCGCAGTACGGCGGAACCGATCTCGGGCACGCGTTCGTAGTCGGATACGGACACTCGTGTCAAGAGCCTAGTTCAACGTCGCGAGATAAGCGCGGATATCGGCCAGTTCCCGCGCCGAAATGTCCGGCCGCGGCATCATCGATCCCGGCTTGGCAGCCTGCGGATCGGCGATGAACCGGACGAGATTCGCAGAGTCGTTCGGCAACGTGCCTGCTGCGAGCGTCCTGCGGGTCATCAGATGGCTGAGGTCGGGTCCGAGAATGCCGGCGGACGGCGTGCCGCGCACGGCGTGGCACGATCCGCAATGCGTCGTGAATGCGATGTTGCCGGCAGACGCCGGAGCGGCATCGGACTCTGCCGGGGAGCGAAGCTGCCGATCCCACCACGCCGTGAACTCCTGCTCCGGCAAGGCGATCACCGAGAATCCCATGTGCGCATGCTCGACGCCGCAGTACTCGGTGCACTGACCGGAATAGACACCGGGCCGGCGAGCCTCCAGCCACGTCGTGTTGATCTGCCCCGGAATGAGGTCGGTCTTGCCGAACAAGGCGGGTACCCAGAACGAATGGATGACATCCGCCCCGATCAAGCGGAACCGGACGGGTCGGCCGGCGGGAATGGAAATTTCATTGGCGGTGACGAAGGCGCGGGCCGGATCATCGCTCAGGTACCTGACCTGCCACCACCATTGATGACCCGTGATCTCGATCGTGAGGGCCGCCGGCGCCGCAGGCGACGCGACCGTGGCGAGCACTTGCATGGTCCAGAGCACCGAGAGCAGCAGCACGAACGCCGATACACCGACACCGATCCCTATCCATCGCTGACCCCCGGCCGCCGGCTCGAGAGACAAGCGAGTGCCCGGTGGTTGTGCGGCGATTCCAGGCCGGCGCCAGATGGCCGCCCCGAGCAGGAGCGTGATGATCGCGACGACGGCGACCGAGACGAGCAGCACACCGAAGGTCAAGGCGACGACCGGGTCGGCCCGATCGCCGTGGCCGCTGAGAAAATTGAGTGGCGCGGCAGCGTCGAACACGCTAATTAAAGTGTCAACGCTAGGACCGGCATCGGGCATTCCTCCCACGTCGAGCCTCGAAGCTACGGGGTGGGCAGCCGTGCGGTCTGTGCGATACCGTACAGAGCGTAAGCGCCACGGCGAGTGTATTGCCAAGGCCGATTGCCGGGCGAATCCGCGACGGCGCGAGCCATCCTTTGCGACGCATGCCAATCCTTCAGTCCAGATCTCAGAATTCTGACGGGTCGTGCGTACACTGTCCGGCGAACGGGCGTTCCGGGGTGCGGGTTCGGCGGGGGCTGCGAGCAGTCCTTCGCGCGTACCGGCAGCGGCGTGCCACGAGGACCGCAAAACGACAGGAGCTAAAATCGTGGATCGAGGGTTCGATGTGATCGGCGATATTCACGGCCAATACCGCAAATTGGTCGCATTGCTCGAGAAAATGCAGTATCGGGAAACCGCTGGGGTCTGGCGGCACGCCAATCGGACCGCGGTCTTCGTCGGCGACCTCATTGATCGCGGGCCTCACCAGGTAGAGACCGTCGAGCTCGTGCGGGCGATGGTGGTGGGGGGGTCGGCACGCTGCATTTTGGGAAATCACGAGTTCAATGCGATCGCGTGGGCGACTGCCGATCCGGACCACCCGGGTGAGTTCCTGCGCCCGCATGCGAAGCCCGGAAATCTTGCTCAGCATCAGGCATTTCTCGATCAAGTCGGCGACGGGTCGCCGCGTCATCAGCAGTTCGTTCGGTGGTTCAAGACCTTGCCGCTGTGGCTGGAGCTCCCGGGCTTCAGGGTCGTGCACGCGTGCTGGGATGCGCATTCCATCGAGAGCCTGCGCACGGTGGTCGGGCCGGGCGAAACGCTGACGGATGAACTGATCGAATGCGCGAGCCGGAAGGGGACCTGGCAGTTTTCGGCGATCGAGACGATTTGCAAGGGACCGGAGGTGGAGTTGCCCGAGGGGCTTTCGTTCTCGGATAAGGAGGGAAAGATCCACTCCGAAGTGCGGGTCAAGTGGTGGCAGGACGATCTGTCGACGTATCGAAAGGCCGCGATCGGTCCGCCGGGTGCCCTGGCCATGATTCCGGATCTCCCGATGCCTGTGGGATGGAGGGCGCAACGGTATGAAGGTCCCCCGGTACTGTTTGGGCACTATTGGTTTACCGGGCCGCCCGAAGTCATATCAACGCGGTTTGCGTGCGTGGATTACAGTGCGGCGCGGAATGAATGCCCGCTCGTGGCATATCGGTCGGACGGGGAGACGGAACTGAGGTCCGAGAAGCTCATCTGGGTATAGAGGCGACCTTGACGGCGGGCGCAATCTGACCGAACTTGTCGTCATGCTCACCTCGATCGCCACGGTTTCGATCAGCGGTACCTTGGATCGCAAGCTCGCAGTCATCGCGGAGGCGGGTTACGAAGGCGTCGAAATCTTCGAGAACGATCTTCTGGGCTTCGACGGAACCGCGCTGGACGTGGCCAGAATGATGACCGACCTCGGACTGGTCTGTACCTGTTACCAGCCGTTTCGCGATTTCGAGGGGCTCACCGGAACTCTGCGGCGGCGGGCCTTCGATCGCGCCGAGTTTAAGTTCGACGTGATGCAGGCGCTCGGCGCCGACCTCCTCCTCGTGTGCAGCAGCGTGCATCCCGAGGCCAGCGGCGACTCCGAGCGTGCCGTCGAGGACTTCCGCGAGCTTGCGGAGCGTGCAGCAAGCCGGGGCCTTCGCATAGGCTACGAAGGGCTCGCGTGGGGGCGGTTCGTGAACGACCATCGGCAGGCATGGTACATCGTGCGACGCGTGGACCATCCCGCGATGGGTTTGATTCTGGACAGCTTTCACTCGCTGGCGCGAAGAGTACCGACAGCGAGTATCGGCGACATCCCGCCGCACAAGATTTTTCTGATACAGATAGCGGATGCGCCGGAGATGCCCGTGGAGTATCTCTATTGGAGCCGGCATTTCCGCTGTTTTCCGTCCCAGGGCGACCTTCCGGTCGTCGACTACGTGGCAGCGGCGGTGCGCCAGGGATATGACGGCCCGCTGTCGCTGGAGATATTCAACGATCGCTTCCGCCAGTGGTCCGCCTCTCAGATCGCCATCGACGGCCTCCGTTCGCTGACGACGCTGTACGGTCGGGTGGGCATCTTGCCGAACGTCCCACCGCCGGTCGACATCCTCGGCATCGACTTCATCGAATTCGCCGTCCATGCGGATGAGGCATCGGCGCTGGCCGTCCTGCTCACGGGATTGGGCTTCATCCATGTCGGCGAACACCGTTCCAAGGACGTGAGCCTATGGCGTCACGGCGACGTGCACTTCGTCATCAATCGTGACACGGTCGGCTGGGCCCACGCCCATTGGCAGATTCACGGCGCTTCGGTCTGTGCCCTGGCGCTTCGCGTCGACAGTGCCGAGGCGGCACTGGCGCGCGCACGCGCGCTCAACATGGCCACGTTTCAACAGCGCATGGCTGAAGGCGAGTTGGCCATACCCTGGATACGCGGGGTCGGCGGCGCGCTCACCTATTTCACCGAACCCAACCGGGGCAGCGGACACTGGACCCAGGATTTCAATCACTTTGCGCCGGACACGAGCGCGCCCGCGCCCGCCGTGATCACCCGGATCGATCATCTGTCCCAGGCCATGCGCATGGAGGAGCTTCTGTCCTGGCAGCTCTATTACACCTCCCTGTTCGGCCTCAAGAAAATGCCTCCCGTGGAAATCGCGGACCCCCTCGGGCTGGTCCAAAGTCAAGCGATCGAATCGGCCGACGGCGCCTTTCGCGTCACCTTGAACGGGTCCAGCGCCGGCCAAACCCTGGCGGCCCGCTTCATCGAGGGCGAAATGGGCGCCGGCGTGCAGCACATTGCGTTCCAAACCGACGACATCTTCGTGGCGCAGCGGGCTCTGACGGCTCTGGGGTTCGCCGTGCTGCCCGTGCCTCCGAATTATTACGACGACCTGCGCGCGCGTTTCGGTCTTTCCGAGGCGTTCACAGCTGCGCTCGCGGCGTCGAACGTGTTCTACGACCTCGATGCGTCCGGTGAGTACTTTCAGGTCTATTCGCGCGCCTTCGACAAGCGCTTCTTCTTCGAGATCGTGCAGCGGCGCGGGTACACCGGCTACGGTGCGGCAAATTCCCAAGTACGCCTCGCGGCCCAGACGCGTTACAAGCAGCTGCGGTTCGACTAGAGGTCGGCGGTCGTGAGATGCTGAAGGAAATTGCCGCCGTGCCGACCGTCGCCGCCTCCGCCCCCGGCTGGTCTGCCATGCGCGGTTTCGTGATAGCGATCTGCTTCATCCTCAACATGCTGGACGGCACGGATCTGCTGATCATGTCGTTTGTCGCGCCGGTGCTCGCCAGCCAGTGGCAGATCACTCCCGAGCGTCTCGGGGTCTTGTTCAGCTCGAGTCTGCTCGGCATGGCGATCGGCTGTCTGCTCGTCGCTCCGTTGGCCGACCGGTTTGGACGTCGCCCGTTGCTCCTGGCGGCCTTGGCGGCCACCGGCCTTGCCATGCTCGCCTCGAGCGATGCACGGCGGCTCGAGCTCCTGATGCTGTGTCGCCTCTGCGTCGGGATCGGCGTAGGCACGATCGGGGTGACCATGACGACGATGGCGGCGGAGTACGCGCCGCCCCGTCATGCACACTTCGCGGTGGGCTTCGTGCAAGCGGGCTGGCCGTTCGGCTCCATCCTGACTGCGCTGGTCGCCGCGCAGGTGCTGCCGGCGCACAGCTGGCAAAGCTTGTTCCTCGTGATTGCGCTGTTGAGCGCCGGGTTGTTCGTCGTCATTGCGCTGGTCATGCCTGAATCGCTGTCTTATCTCGAAACCCGGCAACCCGCCAACGCTCTCGAGCGAATCAATGCGGTTCGCCGGCGCATGCGCCTGCCGCTCACGTCGTCGCTGCCGGCGCTCGAGGGGACGGCCAAGCGCATGAACGTGAAGGCCCTGTTCAAAGGAACGCTGCGCGTCCAGAGCACCCTTTTGTGGTGCGCGGTCACCCTGGGATACTTCGATCTTTACTTTGTGATTTCATGGATCCCCAAGCTCGCGACACAGGCGGGCCTGCCGCTCGCGCAGGCGATCTACGCCGGCGGCAGCTACAACCTCGGCGCCTTCGTCGGCACCGCGGCCGTGGGCTTGATAGCGACGCGCTGGCGTCTCGATCGCGTGGTGTCGGGCTACTTCGTTGCCGCGACGGTGGCCATGCTGATCTTCGGCGGTATCGCCATGCCGGTGTGGGCCACGTTGGGCATGGCGTTCCTCGTGGGAGTGTCGGTACAGGGCGGATTCAACGGCTTCTGGGCCCTGGCCGCCAGCCTCTATCCCGCCGAGATCCGCAATACGGGCATCGGTTGGGCGCTCGGTGTGGGCCGGATCGGAGCGGTGCTGGGTCCGATCGTCGGCGGTGTTCTCGTGGGCGCACACATGTCGCTCGCGGGCGTTTTTGGCGTCTTTGCGATCCCGTTGGCGGTCGCGGCAATCCTGTCGCTCAACCTGCAAATTCGTTGAAAGAATGGGTGTCGGATGCCGCGTGTCGCCCGAGCGCGAGCGATGCGAGCCGCCGCGACGGAGCGCGGCTTCGCCGGTCTAGGACTCGCCAGTTTAGGACTTCGCCAGCCTAGTCGGCGTGCGCTTTCAAAGTGGCGTCGATGAACTCGAATGTGTCACGCAGCGCCAGCAAACTCGCATCCCGGGTGGCTTCCGGCGTGCTCCCGATGAAACTATGATCGACCGCCGGAATCAGCACGAGCTTTGCGTGCGCACCGATCTGATCCATACGGTCCTTGAAGCGCCGGGACTGGTCGGGATCGACCAGCTTGTCCGAGGTCCCATGCACGAGCAGGAACGGCGGTGAATCGGCTTTGAGATAATGAAGCGGGCTCGCCTTGTCCAAGAGCTCCGCGGAGCACGCGGTGTCCTTGCAATCGAGAAACCTCCTGATCGTGGGGCTCAGCGCGATCGAAGCAGTCATGCTGGAGGGCATCCCGAGATCGAACATGCCGTACCACGTCACGGCTCCTTGTACGCAGTCGCTCTGCCCGGCAATCTGCAAATCTTCCGCAGAAGGGTTGGGCGGCACACCCGGCTCGAGTTCCGTGACCCCACAGGTGAGCGCGGCGAGCGCTGCCAGGTGGCCTCCCGCGGAACCACCCCATACCAGGGCCTTGGAGGTATCGATTCCGTACTCGCTTGCGTGCGCGCGCAGAAACTTGATCGCGGACTTCACGTCCTGCAAGGCGGCCGGGAAGGGGGCCTCTGCGCTCAATCGGTAATTGAGCGATGCGACGGTATAGCCGCGCGCCGCCAATGAAGCGAGCACCCGGGGAAAGTCGTCAAACGCGCCCGACTGTCGTGCGTGACCGGTCGTCCATCCGCCGCCGTGAATGTAGAGCACCAGCGGGCGCGTGCCCGCTGCGGAGGAGGGCAGGTACACGTCGAGCGTCAGGGGCCGAAATCCGGGAATCGATTCGTACGTGACGTCCGCGATTCCGAGCACCCCGCCCGGAAACGACGTACGCCTGGCCGGGTAATGATCGCCGAGAAACGCCGAAGCGTCGATCTTCGGTGTCGAGGCCGGCGGAGCCCCGGCCGCGGATGCAAGCGGCGAGCACAGAGCAAGGATCGAAGCCGCCAGTGTCAGGGTCCCGTGAACGCGCATGATGTTTCCCTCCCGCCAGTTGCCCGACAGGTTATAATGGACAATCTAGTTAGTCAACATCCGGGCGGCAGTGCCTGAACGGCGGCATGCCGCGGTTCAGGCACGGCACCAGCGCTCGACGATGTCGAGGACGATCTGCCGCCGCCGCTTCGTCGCCCTGGGCGAGGTCATATCGCGATCGAATATTTGCGAGAACGTATGGCGATTCGACACGTTGTAGAAGCAAAGGGCGCTGATCGTCATGTGCACATCGACGGGATCGAGATCCTTCCGGAACGCTCCGGATTCCATTCCACGATCGAGAAGCCTGCGCAGCAGACCGACGACGCTGCCCTTGCGCGCCTTGATGATCGCGAGCTGCCCGATGTGCTCCCCATGATGGATGTTTTCGTTCATCACCAGCCGGACGAAATCGGGGTTCTTGTTGTGATAGTCGAACGTCGCACCCACCAATGCCCGCAGGGCCTGCGCAGGCGGCTGCGAATCGAGATCGAGGGACGCTTCCAGCGACCTGATGGCCTCGTAGGCGCGTTCCAGCACCGCGAGGTAGAGCCCCTCCTTGCTGCCGAAATAATAGTAGATCATCCGCTTGACGGTGTGCGTACGCTCGGCAATTTCATCGACGCGGCTGCCGCTCAATCCTTTGCGTGAGAACTCCTCCGTGGCAACCGCGATGATATCCGCGCGCGCCGCGTCGGCGTCACGGGCCGCCCTTCTCACGCTCGGACGCTTCTTCGGTGACGCTGCTCTCGAGGGCGCAAGCGGCCGTCGACGCTCGGACATTTGCAATCTCCCGTTCCACGAAAACGCTGCCGTCAGGCGAGAAGAATAGCCGATTGCGGCGGATCCTCGTGCGGACGCTCCCCCTACGGCTGAAGGTTCGCCAGCTGCGCGCGGCCGGGGAGTCTTACGGCTAGTCCTCTGCCAGCGTGCGGAAGTGGCGCAGCATCCGCTCACGATCCGGCACGCGACCGGTGAAGATCTCGAATGCGGCGGCGGCCTGAAACACCGCCATTCCCCCGCCGTCGAGCGTGCGGCAGCCCTGTTCCTTGGCCGCCTGCAACAACTCGGTTTCGAGGGGAAAATACACGATTTCGGCGACCCATAACCCGGCGTGGATGGCCGTTCGCGCGACGGGCATACCCGGATGTTCGCGCATGCCGGTGGGCGTTGCGTGGACCAGACCCTCGGCATCCTTCAAGGCGAGGACGGGATCCCCGGCGATCGACAGGCGCGATGCATCGAAGAATTGACAGAGATTCTGCACCAGCGACGCGGCGCGCTCGGGCGCCCGGTCGACGATGGTCAGATGGCCGGCACCGAGCTTGAGGACTGCATAGGCTGTGGCGGCTCCCGCACCCCCGGCCCCCAGCTGCACGACACGCGCCATGGGAACTCCGGCCAGGCCGCGCCGGAAGCTGTCCGCGAAACCGGAGGAATCCGTGTTGAAGCCGATGCGCCGGCCGCCGGCGAACTTGACCGTGTTCACCGCGCCGATGGCCCTCGCTTCCTCGCTGAGCTCGTCCAGCAGGGGGATGACGGCCTGTTTCGCCGGATGCGTGATGTTGAGGCCGGAAAATCCCATCAGCTCGGCGCTCTCGAGCAGCCCGCCCAGCGAGTCGAGATCGCGGCGGATCGCCGTCAAGTCGATGAGCTGATAGCACAGGGTCATTCCCAGATCGCGCGCTTCCCGTTCGTGCAGCGCGGGTGATTTCGAGCGCTGAATGCCCCTGCCGATCAGACCCGCCACGTACGAGCGGGGGGGCGGCGGCAACGCGGGGTTCGCGGCGGAGGGAGGCGTGCGCGGAGCAGGATCGTCTTTCAAGGCTGCACTTCGCTGTTGACATGGTGTAACTAGATAGTTAATTATCTTACCGCCAACGGCGGTGACGGTAAATAGCCGGGTGCGCTGGCGATGACCGCGATGACTGCGACGGCCACGACTCCGGGGATTGAATCTGTTGACGAGGGATCGAACCTATCGGGCGAGCACGGATGAGCCTGTCGGGCGACCACCGGCCGGGACCATCGGGCGAAATCGCAGATGCGCGGCGGATGAGCGGAACATAACTGATCTCATAACTGATCTTGAGGGGGGGCTGACAATGGCATTAGTACTAGAAAAGCCGGCTATCTCGATCCGGCGCCGGGGACGCGCGGCCGCATTCAGCATGGTTTTCTTGGGGATCTCGGCGGCAGCGCACGCCGCCGATGACGCACCGGCCGCGACCGATGAACTTGCCGAGATCGTCGTCACGGGAAGTCTGATTGCGGACCCCAATCACCAGTCATCGAGCCCGATCGTCGTCACGACGACCGAAGACATCAAACAATCCGGTGCCGTCACGTTGGAGGCGGCGCTCGACGATCTTCCGGAATTCTCGACCGCCGGCGGGGCCACGACCGGGGGCCAGGGCGCAGGCGCACACGCGACCCTCAATTTGCATGGTCTCGGCGCAAACCGCAATCTGGTCCTGCTCGACGGCCGGCGTCTCCCCGCTGCGGACATCTACGGCGACGTCGACATCAACCTCATACCGCAGTCGATCCTGTCGGGTGTGCAGACGATCACGGGCGGGGCCTCCGCGGTCTACGGTTCTGACGCCATGTCGGGCGTGGTCAATTTCATCACGCTCAAGAACTTCGAAGGCGTTGCAGCGGACGCACAGTACGGCAACTCCGAGCGCGGCGATCTCGGACAGACGGCGATTTCGCTGGCGTTCGGCGGCAAATTCGCCGACGACAAGGGCCATATCCTGGTCTCCGTCGGCGATACCCATCGTGAAGGATTGCTGGGAAATCAGCGCGGGTTCTTCGACAGCGTGACGCCCTCGTCCTATATCGGCACGAGCACTTTCGTGCCTTCGCCCACCAACCTGCCGAGCCAGGCCGCGGTCACTGCGCTGTTTTCGAGCTACGGTGTCACGACACCCGTCTTGAACACACAGAACCTGGGATTCAACAACAACGGGACGCTGTTCACGCAGACGGGCGCCAAGAATTATCAGGGGCCCACGAGCGGCGCCTACCAGATCATCGACGGCAACGTGCGGATGCCGGTCGCGCCCCAGGGGACCATCGAAAACCCCCTGGAACGAAAGTCCATCTTCACGAAGGTGGACTACGATATTGCGCCGGCCGTGACCTTCTACGGTCAGTTCATGTACGTCGATTCCGATACCTATACTTCCAGCGGGTACAGCCTCACGCAGTTTGGCACCTTGACGACGATACCGGTGACCAATCCGAATGTTCCGGCGGCCTTGAGTGCCTTGCTCGCGACCCGGCCGGATCCCACGGCTCCGTTTCTCTGGAACACGCGCTACATCGGCCTCCCCGAGAAATCGTGGGATGAGGATTACAAGACCTCGCAGTTTCTCGGCGGCTTCAAGGGCGAGCTGCCGCTGAAAGACTGGACGTACGATTTCTACACGGGCTACGACACGACCGATCACCTGCAGTCCAATCACAATGCGGTGCTCAAGAGCCAGGTCCAAACGCTTTTGAATGCGCCGGACGGCGGGACATCGATCTGCGCCGGCGGTTTTGATCCGTTCGGCATCGCCAACAATTCGACGATCTCGCCCGCCTGCCAGGCGTACATGACCACCACGGCCAAGAGCACCGAGGATCTCTCCCAACTCGATATCGAAGGGACCGTACAAGGTCCGGTCGTCCCGTTGCCGGCCGGGGACATCCTCGTCGCCCTGCTCGCGGATCACCGTCGTAACACCTATGACTACAGCCCGGATGCGAATCTTGCGGCGCAAAACATCGAGGCAGTGACCGCATCTCAGCCGGCACAAGGCGCCATCGGAGTGAGCGAGGAGGCCGTGCAAATCGAGGTGCCGATCCTGGCCGATATGCCGCTCGCGCAACGGCTCGACATCGAGGGCGCGTTCCGGCACTCCGACTACACGTCTTCGGGTGGGGTGAACAGCTTCGAAGGCGACCTCAAGTGGACACCGGCCGGCGGGGTGCTGGTCCGCGGCGGGTTTCAGCACGCGGTGCGCGCGCCGAGCATCGGGGAACTGTACGGCGCGGCCGCCGGAAGCCAGACCGTCTTGGGCACTCCACCGGCGACCATCGGCGATCCCTGCGACGTGCGCTCCACGGCGCGCACCGGACCCAACGGCAACGCCGTGCGCAACCTGTGTCTGGAGCAGGGCGTGCCGGCCTCTGAAATCGGCACCTACGAGTTTCCCACCACCGCGACGGAAGCCGTGACGTCAGGGAATCCCGGTTTGAAGCCGGAGACAGCCAAGACCTTCAACGTCGGCTTCTCCTGGAAGTCGCAGATCTCCTCCCCGCTGCTCGGCGGTTTGACCGCCTCCGTCGACTACTACAACATTCAGATCTCGCAGGTGATCTCGGTCGTCCCGGGACTCACCGCCTTGAGCAAGTGCTACAACCTCGATGGCTCGAATCCATCGTATTCGCCGACCAACCCCTTTTGCCAGCTCCTGCAGCGCGACCCGAACACGGGACAACTGGAAGTCATCAGTACACCGTATTTGAATCTGGGCGGCCTCAAGACCTCGGGCGTGGATGTCGAGCTCGGTTGGGTGGCCGCGCTCGCAGATCTTGGCCTGAGTGCCGTGCCGGGAAAGCTTTCCGTCAATTCGGGCATCGGCTTCTCGCCGCATTATGAGGTGGAAACGCTGCCCGGCTCGGCGTACCAGGAATTCTCGGGGACCAATACCATCAGTTCAGCAACGACCGCGGGGAGTTTTCCCCGGTGGAAGGCGCTCACGACATTCGGCTACGGCGTCGGAGGCGCGGAGGTGGTATTGCGATGGCGCGTGCAGTCGGCCATGGAGGACGTCACGTATGTCACGACGCCGAAGGATCCGGGTCTTGGGGTGGGTGCCTACAATTTGCTCGATCTTTACGGCTCCTATGCGATCGACAAGACCTGGAACGTCCGAGCGGGCGTCACCAACCTCGCGAATCGCGGCCCCGTGTATGTCTCGAGCTCGCAAAACAGCACCGACGCTGCGCAGTTCGACGTCGTCGGCCGGTCTTTCTTCGTTGGCGTCCACGTGACTCTATGAGGGCGATCCCAGACTCGAGCCGTGCATCCATGGCTCATTCATGGAAAATGGCCATTGGCCTCGTCATTGCCGCCCTCACTGCAGCGGCCGTGAGCGGCGGGGTGCAGGCGTCCATGACGCCGATCTCCGGCGACCCGGTTCCGACGACCTCGGGAAACGTGGCCGGAACACGGCTGGCATCCGGTGTGCGCGCGTATCTGGGTGTCCCGTACGCGAATGCGCCGACCGGTGCGCTACGCTGGGCGGCGCCGGCCCCGAAGACTTGGAGTGGTGTGTGGAATGCCGATCGCTTTGCGCCCGAATGCATCCAGGTTCTTCGGCCCCACGACATCAATCATTATTTTGGCGAGGAACCGAGCGGTGAAGACTGCCTGTATCTGAACATCTGGACGCCGGCCGACGCCCACGCGGGTTCGAATCTCCCGGTCATCGTATTCATCTATGGGGGCGGCAACACCATCGGTTCCAGCGGCATCGCCCTGTATAGCGGTGAATCCGTGGCAAGAACGGGCAAGGCGGTGTTCGTGAACTTGAACTACCGGGTGGGGATTCTCGGCTTCATGGCGCATCCTGAATTGACCGAAGAGCAGGGCGGGCACTCTGGCAATTATGCCTATCTGGATCAGCACGCGGCTCTCGCGTGGGTGCATGACAACATCGCCGGTTTCGGCGGAGATCCTGCCAAAGTCGTGATCATGGGGCAGTCGGCGGGCGCGATGTCCGTCACGGCACAGCTCTTCAGCCCGCTCTCGAAGGGCTTGTTCCGAGGGGCGGTCATGTCGAGCGGTTGCAGCTGGACCGCCGGCGGTCTGTTCGGGCCGACGCTGCCGACACTCGAATCGGGCGAACGCATCGGGCTCGAGATTCAGAAGCGTCTCGGCGTATCGTCGCTTGCCGAAATGCGCCTCGTGCCGGCGGACAAGATTCTCGGGCTCCAGGCCGAGTTTCAAGTCGGCAACCATACGGCGGGTATTCGGACCGGTCCGCTCATCGATGGCTACTTCACGCCAAAGGGCCGCTTGGAGACGCTCGAAGCGCACGAATTCAACGATGTTCCGATCATTGCCGGATTCAATCACGAGGACCTCGATGCGGGCAGCCCTCTGGTCACCGCCAAGACGGTCGAGGGCTATCGCTCCGCTGCGGCGACGCTGTATGGGGCCGACGCGCCTGCGTTCTTGAAGCTGTTTCCGGTCGCCACGGACGCGGACATCCGCGTCGTCGGCATGGATGCGGCGCGCGAAGCCGACCTCGAACAGCACGCACGGGATTGCGCGAAACTCCAGTCGCAATACAATTCTTCACCGGCCTATATCGATATGTTTGCCCTCGAGCCTTCATTCGCGCCGGGCGTGAAGATCGCCGACATGAATCCCGCGACGGCGGGTGTCTACCACACCGCCGACATTCCCTTTTGGCTCGGCTCACAGGATGCCTTCAATATCTTCCGGACCACCCGCGACTGGAATGCCTGGGACCGGCAATTGTCGGCCGACATGATGGGATCGCTGATCGCTTTTGCGGATACGGGCAATCCCAATACACCGGCGGTGAAGTGGCCGGCCTGGTCCGCCAAGAATGAGCGGGAGATCGTCTTCGGCGACACCATCCGCATCGTGAAGATGGATGTCAAGCGCATGGACTGGCTCGCCGCCCATGCGGCGAAACCGGTGGCTCGCAGCGATGAGTCGCCGCGACCGCGCGATTGACTGCATGCTGGCCATCCCCTTCCTGATACCATCCTGGGGATCGTTGCCACCGAGTCCTTCGAGCCGCCCATGCCGCGCATTGCCTGATGCCCTGCCGTCACTGCCGCTTTACCCAAGGCTTGCGCCTGCTGCCAGCGCTGCTGCCCCTGTCCGTGCCGCTGACCGCCGTGGCCGCGGATCCGGCGCCCGTGGCCTCCCGCGTCGGGATGGTCGTGAGCGCGCAATATCTCGCCTCTGACGTGGGCGCGAGTATCCTGCGGCGGGGAGGCAATGCCGTCGATGCCGCCGTGGCGGTCGGCTACGCGCTCGCCGTCGTCTATCCGCAGGCGGGAAATCTCGGCGGCGGCGGCTTCATGACCCTGCGACTCGCGAATGGGCGCTCGACGTTCATCGATTTCCGCGAAAAGGCGCCGCTGGCCGCGACGACAACCCTGTTCCAGGACAAGCGCGGCCAGGTGATTCCGGGTCTGTCCACGGATTCCTGGCTGTCGGTCGGGACGCCGGGCACGCCGGCCGGGCTCGAATACGCGCGCGAGAAATACGGCAGCATGGCGCGCGAGGCGCTGATGGCGCCCGCGATACGCCTCGCGCGCGAGGGCTTTACGATCGGGCAGGGCGATGCCGGTGTGTATCAAATCGCGACGGCCAATCTCGCCAAGGACCCGATCGGTGCGAAGATCTTTTTCAAGGACGGCCGGCCGCTGCAGCAGGGCGACACGTTGGTTCAGTCGCAACTCGCGGACACGCTGCAGCTCATCAGCGAACACGGGCCCGAGGCGGCGTTCTATCGAGGACCGATCGGCGTCGCGATCGCCACGGCGAGTCGCGCGGGCGGCGGGATTCTGAGCGTCGCGGACTTTCAGCACTACCGGGTACGCGAGCTGCAGCCGGTCGAGTGTGACTACCGCGGCTTCCATCTCATTTCGGCGCCGCCGCCGAGTTCCGGCGGCGTGATGATCTGTGAGATCTTGCAGATCTTGCAGGGCTACGACTTGTCCAGGATGGGTTTTCATTCGGCCGACGAGGTGCATTATCTGGTCGAGGCCATGCGCCGCGCGTATGCCGATCGCCGCGATCTCGGCGACCCCGCATTCGTGAGCAATCCCGTCGCGGAACTCTTGAGCCCGGCGCACGCGCAGGAAATGCGCGCCGGCATCGACCCCGTGCGGGCAACCCCGTCCGCCGCCTTGCGCGCCGCCGGCGCGTCGGCGCACGAGGGGGCGAATACGACCCAGTATTCGATCGTGGACTCCGCCGGCAACGCCGTGAGCGTGACCTACACGCTCAACAACTGGTTCGGAGCGCAGCACGTCGCGGGCGACACCGGGATCTTGATGAACGACGAGATGGACGATTTCACCTCCAAGCCCGACGTGCCCAACATGTTCGGCTTGGTGCAAGGTGCCGCCAATGCCGTACAGCCCGGCAAGACGCCGCTGAGCTCCATGTCGCCGACGATCATCACCAAGGACGGCAAGCTCGTCATGGTGATCGGCAGCCCCGGTGGTTCACGCATCATCACGATCACGCTCGAGGCCATCATCAACGTCATCGATCACGGCATGACCATCCAGGAGGCGATCGATGCGCCGCGGATCCATCATCAATGGCTGCCGGACACCGTCTTCCTCGAGCGTCAGGCCTTGTCGCCCGACACTCGGGCGCTGCTGCAATCACGCGGCTACAGCTTTCGTGATGCAGGCTACTGGGGTCTCGCCGAGGGCATCCTGATCGGCGGACCGAGCCTCGCCGGGCGCGACGGTATGGGCGAGGATGGGTTCCTGCCGCTCAATGCGCTGCCGGCGGCCGGCGAAGAGTATTTCGGCGCGCACGACGTGCGGGGCGGCGCGGGTCGGGCGAGCACGGAAGAGGGGTTACCGGTTCAATAGGCTGCGCACGCGGGGAGGCTGCGCATGCGGGAGGCTGCGCATGCGGGAGGCTGCGCACGCGGGAGGCTGCGCACGCGGGAGGCTGCGCACGCGGGAGGCTGCGCACGCGGGAGGCTGCGCACGCGGGCCTTCGGGCCTAAACACCACGCGAGGCCCTTCGGATTGAAACATGAGGACCGCACAATTCGGCAACGATGACGGATTTCATTGATTCAAGAAAGCGTGGCGGGCGAGGGATGCGGAACCTCTTATTCGCGCTGTGCGCCCTGCTCGCAGTCGCCTGCCAGGCCGGCGAGGCGCCGCTGCAAATTGCCGCCGTCCTTTCCTTGACCGGAGACGGCTCTTATTACGGCAAGCCGATCTTGGACGGTGTGCTCCTCGCCGTCGATGCTGCGAACCACTCCGCCGATCCGGCGACGCTCATAGGCATTCAAAGCTTCGACGATCGCAGTGACCCCGCCTACGCGCACACCTTGGCCGATCAGGTTTGTGCCACCCAGGCGATCGCCGTGATCGGGCCCGCGCTGACGGTGGCCGCCCTTTCTGCCGGCCCCGCCTACGCCAAGTGCGGCCTGGTCGCCATCGCGGCGACCGCACATGGTGATGACGTTCCCAAGGCGGCGACCACGTTCCAACCGGTATTCAACGGCAGCAGCATGGGCACCGCGCTTGCCGTGTATCTGAAGCGGGTCCTGCACGGTGATCGGGTGATCATCCTGTTCCGGCGGGATGGCTACGGAATCCCCGTTGCGCAGGGAGTCGAGAGCGCTGCGGCGAGGCTCTCCGTCGCGACGGCCGAGTATGCGTTCACCAACGCGGCCGAACGGGACGCCGCGGTTCAAGCAGCTGCACGCGATCCCGGGCACCCACCGATCGTGCTCGGTATGCTCAACGCCGATGCGGTGCCCATCCTGCTCGCGCTACGGCGGGCCGGCGTTTTCTCGCCGGTTCTCGCGCCAAGCTCCTTGGGTGGCGACGATTTCGTCGACCAGTTTTCCACGGAACCCGAAGAGCAGCAGAAAAGAGGGTTCTTCACCGACAATGTCTACGCCGCCTCACCCATGTTGTTCGACAGCGCAAATGCGGACGTGCTCGAATTCGCTCAGCGCTTTCGCGAACGCTACGCACGTGAGCCGTCCTGGCCGGCGGTCCAGGGATACGATTCTGCCCAACTCGCGATTCTGGCTGCGCGCCGCGCCGGCGCCGATCCGGGGGCCACGGGTGGGCGACTCGCCGAGCGCCGCGCGACCGCGTTCAAGACATTGTCCGCGCTCGACAGCAACCATGCACTTCGGGGGGTCACCGGCCCGCTCTGGTTCACCGCCGACCGCCGCCGCGACCAGCCGGTGCGATTGGGTCTTTTTCGTGACGGACGGTTCGACAGCGCCCCGATTCAACTCGTCCCGGTCAACAACCCGGCCCCTGAAGAGATCACCTCCGGCGAGGTGTTCGAGGCGCTTCCGGGCAAGTTCGTGCGGCGGCAGCGGGTCGTTTACACGGGTGTTTTCGTCAATGAAGTCCCCCGCGTCGACCTGCAGAAATCGACCTTCATCATCGACTTCTACCTGTGGATGCGGTTTGTCGAGAACGCCGGCCCGATCGGCTTCGAGCCCAGTGACATCCGCTTCGCCGGACTCTCGGGCGGCAGCTTCAACCGGGCGAGCCCGTCCGAACAGCGGCTGATGGCGGACGGAACCACTTATCGCCTCTGGCACGTGGAAGGCGAGGTGCGCAACGAGTTCGACCTGCGCCGCTTCCCGTTCGATTCCCAGATTCTCCGGCTCTCGTTCTATAACTCGCGTGCCGATGCAGAGAGGGTCGTCTACGTTCTCGATCGCGGTTCGCTGCTCTCCGGCGGCCGTCAGACGCTCGGTCCGACCGCGGATGACGCGAGCGGCGTCGGCGCATCCGGCTCGGTCGTGTCGTCCACAGCCTTCCGGTTGCTCACGCAATGGACGCCGGTGTGGGCCAGTGAACGGCGCGAAAACCTCGTCACCGATTCACCGCTTGGCTATCCGCAAGCGCCTGGTACCGCGCGTGGCCGCGAGTTATCCGGCTTCGTCGTCGACCTGGATCTGCAACGCCGCGCTCTGGCGACCGCGTCCAAGAACCTGCTGCCCTTGATCATCATGACCATCATCATGTTCGCATCGCTATACTTTCCCCACGGGTTGGTCAAGGAGAAGGTGACGGTTGCGATCACCGCGGCGCTATCGGGGGCGGTCTTGCTGACTTCCATCAATACGCAGCTCGGCAATCTCGGCTATACGATACTGGCCGAGTACGTGTTCTACGTGTTCTTCGGCCTGAGCCTCCTGTGCATTCTGTCGGTGCTCTCGGCCGAAAGGCTGCGGGTGGCGGGTGCGCCGGCTCGAGCGCTCAGAATCGAGCGCTGGACCCGTGCGGGATTCGTGTTGACGGTTGTCGCGGTTCTGGTGGGCGCGGGCTGGGTCGTCCGGTCGCTGGCTCCTTGAACCTGGGCTGCGGTTCGCCCTCGACGAGGATGAAAAGCGGGCTCGAGATCGGTAATCTCGGCTACCGGGAATTATTTTTTTTTCAATAGAAGTTTGACCGGGATGAGGAGATACGTCGATGCATGGGCAATCGGTCGCGCGAACCGTTTCGTACCTGGGAAGTCTCGTTGTCGTCATGTACCCATTGCTCGGGGCGGCTCAGGAGTCTCATCCTGCTGCTTGGTCATACTCCGGCGTCGCGGGTCCTGCGCATTGGGCGAGCATCGATCCGAAGTATTCCGCGTGTTCGCTCGGTCATCTGCAATCTCCGATCAACATCGAGCAGGCAAAGGCGGCGCACCTCCCGCCGCTGAAGATTGACTACCAATCAGCGGCGCTGAATATCATCGATAATGGGCACAGCATTCAGGTGAATTATCCTCCCGGTAGCACACTGACTGTTGGCGACAAGACTTTTCGCCTGATGCAGTTTCACTTTCATCATCCCAGCGAAGAGCACGTGAATGGCCGCGGGTTCCCCCTGGTTGCGCATCTCGTACATCAAGATTCCGAAGGGCATTTGGCCGTCGTGGCCGTCCTGTTTCGAGAGGGGAAGCCCAATTCGCTGCTCGACTCTCTATGGAGCAACATTCCCGACAAAAAAGGCGAGGCCCAGGATGTCTCGTCAGTGTCGGTTCAAGCGCTGGACCTGCTGCCGGCCGAACGCGGTTACTATACCTTCGCGGGTTCGCTCACGACGCCGCCGTGCTCCGAAGGCGTCACCTGGTACGTGCTACGCGATCACCCGACCGTTTCCGCGCAGCAGATCGCGAGATTTTCTCAGCTCTATCCCTTGAACGCTCGTCCTATACAACCACGAAACGGCCGCGACATTTTGCGGTCCGACTGATGTGCGGGCCGGCGTTTGAGCGCCGCGGCCGTCAGTCGCACGGGCTCCGGCGGGAGAATCGTGCGAAGGCGCACTCATTCGTTGTGGGGTTCGTCTAGCCGCACCGTGGGGCTCGCGTCAACTCTCGCTTTTCCGCGACATCGACCGCGACCCGCTCTATTGATAGCCTGCGCGAAGATCGCGTAGGATTGGGACCGTGAAAACTATCCGGTATGTGCAAATTGTCTTTGGCGCGTTGCTGGCAGTTGCGCTTGGCTCGATGCCTGCGACCTCCATCGCGCAGATCTCGATCGGCATCAGCGTCAATATCGAACCGCCGGCTCTTCCGGTGTATGTGCAACCCCCGTGCCCGGAACCCAACTACATGTGGACACCGGGCTATTGGGCCTGGGACGGCGTCGGCGACTATTATTGGGTGCCTGGCACCTGGGTGATCGCTCCGCAACCGGGCTATCTTTGGACACCCGGCTATTGGGGCTGGGGCGATGGCGGTGTGTATGTCTTTCACGCAGGCTATTGGGGGACACAGGTCGGTTTCTATGGCGGCGTGAACTATGGATTTGGGTATGGCGGCGGTGGCTTTGCGGGCGGCGAATGGCGCGGGGGCGTCTTTGCGTACAACACGGCTGCGGTGAGCGTGAACACCACGGTGATCCGGACGACGTATGTGAACACGACCGTCGTCAACAACACCACCATCATCAACAACACTCACACGAGCTTCAACGGTGGCCCCGCGGGAGTCGCCGTGAAACCGACGCCGGAACAGGAGGCCTTTGCCAGCAAGCCGCATCTGGCGCCGACCCCGGCCCAGTTGCAGCACGAGCAAGTGGCGAAACAGGACAAGTCCAATTTTGCTTCGGCGAATCATGGTGTCCCCGCCCACGCCGCCGTGCCGCGCCCGGTCGCGAACGTAGCGGAGCTGCAACGTAGCGCAGTGCCTGCAAGAGCCGCCGAGGGTGCGAAGCCGTATGTTGCGCATCCGGCGGCTGAAGCAAAACCCGCCGCGGCTGCAGAGAAACGCGAGGCGCCTGCAGCAAAACCCGCGGCGTCTGCAGAGAAACGCGAGGCGCCTGCAGCGAAACCCGAGGCGCCTGCAGCGAAACCCGAATCGGCATCTCCCGCGAGACCGGAAAACTCCGGCCGCCCCGCGGCCCAACCGGTTCGACCGGCCGAGACCGCGCCGAAGCCGGCCCCCCCTCGGCCGGCGGCACCACCGCCCGCCGCAAAGCCAGCACCGAAACCCGCTCCGCCGGGGCGACCCAAGGAGCCGCCGTCAGAACACCACGCTGACCGTTAGGTTAGGCAGGAGGGTGCGACTGATCCCGCGGGAGTGGCTGCCGATCGGGTAGTTGCTGCACCATCCGCTTCAGTGCGAAATGCCGATAGCTCTTCAGAGCCAGGCTCTCGATCTCCTGCCAATCGCAGCCGGCGCTGACGTCGAGCGCGATCCAGCCCCGATGGCCCATATACGAGGGAATACGATAGCGTGAGTCAGCGGTCAGCAGGTTCTGTTGATCCACGCCGACCCAAAAGTTCACGGTCAGCCGCTCGCCGTCGTATCTCGTGAGGACAAACGTCTTTTTGCCGGCTTGCCAGACGAGATGGCCAAATTGCCGCTGCTCGCGCGTCTCCGGCAGGCGCAGGCACAGCTTGCGCAAGGGCTCGAGGACTTTCAATGCTTGCTGCGATTGCAGCGGCTCGATCTGGCAGGCCGATAGCGGCTGACTCGGGGCTTCGAGGCGGGGTGTTTTGCCGATCCTCGCCCGTAAGTCGCCCGGTGCCACCTTTTCGTAGGCTTCGCGCACCAGTGCCACGACGCGCATCCAGGCAATTCCACGGTCGAGGATCACGCCCAGCCAGCCGCGCGGCCCGACGTAGGGCGGTACGAAGAAATGCTCGGGTTCGGACTGAACATGCAACTCTTGCGAGCCGGTCTCTGCGTTGAGCCACAGAGCGACGCGGCCGTCGCCGTGGTGATTCACGGCATACATCGCAAAGGTCTTGCCGCGTACCCGGAAGTTGGGAGAACCGTGGGAGACGAATTCTTCAGCCTCCGGCAGCCAGAGGCATATCTCCCGCACGGCTTCGTGGATCTCCCGCACGATACTGATCCCACCCGAGTGTACCGGTCGGGATGTTACATCGACCGATGGCGCAAGCACGAGTCCCGGCCGCCGTCAAACGGCCGGACAATGCGAGACGGCCCGTTGCGCCCGCGCCAACGTCGTCTGGCGCACAGACGTGGCCCCGGCCATATGTTCACCTGCCGGATCCTTAGGATTACGCGAGGTGGGCCGGCGATGGCACGGAAGATTCCCTCGATTCAAGACGATCGGGTGAGCGACGACGCGTTTCGCGCCGCGCCCGGCCGCGTGCCGGATCCGCATCGTTTGGCCGAACGGGCCTTTCGCGGTGCCGCCGAGCTGCGGTGTCATCGCATTGCGCAATCGATCACAATCCGATGCCCGAACTGACCGGCGAGGAAACGATCTCCGAAGAGCTCGAACGGAGCTGCGCTGAGGAGCCGATTCACATCATCGGTACCGTCCAACCGCATGGTTTCGTGCTGGTCGTCGATCTTCACACGATGCGAATCGTGCAAGTCTCGAGCGGCACCGGCAGACATTGGCGGGGTCTCGGCCGAGCTTCGAACCTCTTACACGAGTCAATCGGCGACCGGGTCGATGGGCTTGGTGCGGATCCCGTATCGCTGTTGATGGCCCTGCCCTATGCGGACCCGATCGCGTTGCCATTGCAGCCGCGCGTCACGACTCCGCCTTCAGTGCCCAACGCCGGGTCGTTCGACGCAGCATTCGAATGCGTTGGCCATCGTGTCGGCCACATAGCGGTCTTGGAGTGGCAACCATCGGGTGGGTCCGGCGGCCAAGGCTCCGAGGCGCGCGGCTTGGTCGCGATCACGTCGGCCTTGGTGCGGTTACGGACCGCGCAGGCCTTGAATGAGTTCTACCAGGATTGCGTGCGCGAAGTGTCGCGGCTGTCCGGCTTCGACCGCGTCATGTTGTATCGATTTTTGCCGGACTGGACCGGGGAAGTGATTGCGGAGGAGGCTGCCGGTGCCCTTGCCACCCGCTTTCTGGGTCTGCGCTTTCCCGCCTCCGACATCCCGAGCCAGGCTCGCGCGCTCTATGCGGACTCCAAGATCCGGGTGTTGGCGGACGTCGAGGCGATACCGGACACCTTGCTGCCGCCGCTGCTGCCCGACGGCGCGCCATTGGATCAAAGCCACAGTCTGCTGCGAGGTTTTTCGGCGGTACACCAGACCTACCTGAAGAACATGGGGGTCCGCGCCACCATGAGCCTGTCCATCGTCTGCAATGGCAAACTCTGGGGCTTGATCGCCTGTCACCACTATCTGCCACGGGTGCCGCCGCATCAAGTGCGCGAGACTCTGCGCAGCGTCTGTGAACTCGTGGCGGGCGTGAGCGCCATGCGGATCGAAACCCTGGCGCAGCTCGCCGCTGCGCACGGCACCGTGTCGATGGACCAGTTGTTGGAGAGGGTTCACCGCGCGGTTCAGCAAGACGAGGATACCAAGGCCGTGCTGGGCCGGCTGCTGCCGGAACTCCTATCGGCGTTTCAGGCGAGCGCCCTCTGCGTGCGTATCGGTGATCTGCAGTATGTCGGCGGGAGGACGTCCACCACAGCCTCGGATGCGGAGATCGCGAGCGAAGTCGCTGCACTTCCCGGCATCCCCTCGACGCATCCCGGCGCTTTGCTGCGGACCGATCTGCTCACGGGTCGCGGAGCGGCACTCGTCACCTTGCCGGAAGCGGCCGGCGTCTTGAGGGTTCAGCAATCGGGCGACCAGTTGGAGATGTGTGCATTCACGCGTCCGCAGGTCGTTGAAGAGGTTGCCTGGGCCGGCGCTCCCGTCAAGCGCGCGGTGACCGCTGGAAACGGCCGTGTCCGCCTGGAACCGCGCCGTTCGTTCGATCTGTGGCGCGAGACGATCGCCGGTACCGCGCGCGCTTGGGATGCTGCAGACGTCAACGCCTGCGAGCGGTTGCTGCGCATCCTGAGCGATGCGTGCAAGCGACATCTGCACAAGAGCCTGGAACACGAGCTTCGATTCCGGGCGCATCACGATCATTTGACCGGGCTCGTCAACCGCCGATCCATGGAAGAGAGCCTCGACGAGCGCCTGGGTGCGAATCGCTATGATGCGGCCGTGATGCTGATCGACCTGGATCATTTCAAGATGATCAATGACACGCACGGGCATGCGGCGGGCGACCGGCTGCTGCGAGACCTTGCGCTGCGCTTGAGCGCCGCCCTGCGGCCGTCCGACGTCCTTGCGCGCGTCGGGGGTGATGAGTTCCTGCTGCTCGCCGCGATGCCCACACCGGATCAGGCGGCCGCGATCGCGATCGCGGCACATTTGCACGGTGCCGTGGTGCAACCTTTCGACGTCGACGGCCAGTCCGTGCGACTGAGTCTATCCGTTGGAATCTCGATCCCGCCGGGACACGGGATCAACGCGACCGATTTGATGCGTCGCGCGGACCTGGCGCTCTACCGTGCCAAGAAGATGGGTCGGTCCGGTACGGTCATCTTCGACGCGCAGCTCGAGGAGGGCCTGCTGGGCGCCTACGAATTGGAACGCGACCTGCAGGATGCGCTCGGAAACGATGAGCTTTCACTCGTTTACCAGCCCGAGGTCAATCTGCGGACGGGTCGCGTCGTCGGACTCGAGGCGTTGGCGCGCTGGACGCACCCGACCCGAGGGCCGATCGGGCCGAGCGTGTTCATCCCGATGGCCGAGCGCAGCGACTTGATCGCGCGAATTGGCGGGTGGGTCGTGCGCACAGCGATTTCCACGCAGGCAGACTGGCGCTCTGAAGGCCGTACGACTCCCCCGGTGGCCGTCAATGTCTCGATGACCGAGGTCTCCTCCGGCAAGCTCGTGGACAGCATCGGTCATTTATTGAATGAGTTTCAGATGCCGCCGGAATGTTTGACCGTGGAACTCACGGAGTCAGTCGTCATGCGGGACCCGCGTGTCGCCATGAACGTCTTGAACGGCTTGAAGACACTCGGCATCTCGACCGCGTTGGACGACTTTGGAACCGGCTATTCGTCATTGTCCTACCTGCGCCACTTGCCGCTCGCTTGCCTCAAAGTGGACCGATCGTTCACCGCGGACCTGACCGTGGACGCCCATTCCCGCAGCCTCACCCAGGCGATCATCCGGATGGCCGAGGCGCTCAAGATGACCACGATCGCCGAGGGTGTGGAAACGCGCGGCCAGCTGCGGTGGCTGCGCGATCATACCTGCAGCGTGGGGCAAGGGTATCTGTTCAGTCGACCCATACCTGCCGCGCTCGTGCATGCGACGACCGAGCGCATCGAGGCCGGTTGGAAGGCCTTGACTTGAACATCGAAGCGGCGGATCGCGGAGGCCCACACCGTGTCGAATAACCTCGCCCAGGTGCTCGGGCAGAGTGAGCACATCGGTGCCCTGATCAGGGAATCTGCCGAGGAGTTGATCCGCGCGAATAGCGCCCTCATTCACGAGCTCGCAGACCGTGACCCGACGCCGGGAGTGAACATTGCCATCGAGCTCAATCAGGCCGCCACGAGGAAATTGCAGGATGCTTCGGAAAGACTCGCGGCCGTCAATGAGGCGCTGCAAGGTCAGGTCAGAGATCGAATCATGATCGATCATCAGCTGGCCGCGGCAATGGAGCAGACTCAGGGTTCTCTCAATGCCGCTTTGCACGACAATTTGACCGGTTTGCCCAACCGCGTGCTGTTTCTGGATCGGCTGGAACAGGGGATCGCGCAGGCGACACGACATCGGTGGATTCTGGCGGTCATGTTCGTGGATCTCGACAAATTCAAGAGCATCAATGATGCGTATGGACATCAGGCAGGCGACGCCGTACTGCAGGCGGTTGCATTGCGGCTCCAGAACAGCACGCGCATCACGGACACGGTCAGCCGCCATGGCGGGGACGAGTTCTTGTACCTGGTGACCCGGCTGCATGAGGACAGGGACATCGCGATGATTGCCGCAAAGATCCGCGAGGCGATTCAGGCGCCTTTGGAGCTGCGGATCCGTGACGTCGACCTCAGCCGATGCCTCGAGGTCAGCATCGGAATTTCGGTGTTTCCCAAAGACGGCGCCAGCGCGGCGGCGTTGATCACGCGTGCGGACGAAGCCATGTACGCGGCGAAAGAGAGCAAATCCGGGTTCGCATTTGCATAGGAGTATTTCGATGCGCCGTAGATTATCGAGGGTGGGTCGCGAGGAGGCGAGAAAATCATGATGCTCCACGAGTTCGTGACGACAAATCGACAGCTGTTGATCAGCCGTTGCCGGGACAAGGTCGCCAAACGGTTCGAGGCCGCCGAAGCCCAGTCAACGATCGATCACGGCGTGCCGCTGTTCTTGCAACAGCTCGTCGAAACCCTTCGAACCGAGCAAACCACGCCAGTTCGGAATGACGATTCGAAACCGACGCCCGCACCCACGGACATCGGGCGCGCGGCGGCTTTGCATGGCGCTGAACTGCTGCGTCGCGGTTTCAGCGTCGATCAGGTCGTGCACGATTATGGAGACGTATGCCAATGCGTGACCGCATTGGCGGTCGAGCAGGACGTATCGATATCGACAGATGAGTTCCGGACCCTGAACCGTTGCCTCGACAATGCGATTGCGGACGCGGTTGCGTCGTTTGGCTCTGCCAGCCAGACCTCGATTGATCGCCAAACGGAGACCTTGCAACAGCGTCTGTTGATTTTTTCCGCAGAGCACCGCCGGCTGATGGACATCGCCATGCAGTCACTTGCCGCGATCAAGACCGGCAACGTCGGAATCAGCGGAGCAACCGGGACGTTGCTCTCCCATGCCCTCGAAGAACTGAGTTCCCTGACCGACCGTGCCCTGCCGGAGATTCTTCTCGCATCCCCGACCGGTAAAGCGCCATCGGCCTGACCGGCGGAACCGATGTGCGGGCAGCGGTTCCCGATGAGGCGCAGCGGTTCCCGATGAGGCGCAGCGGTTCCCGATGAAAGCGCAGGCCCGCCCTTCCTGATGAGCGCGGGGCACCTGCGGGGGGTGCCGCATGGTCAGGGGAAGCCCGGCGTCGCCTTCTTCCCGGTGAACCCGATCAACCCGATCAGGTATCCTCCTCCTGCCGGATCCAGGCAGGCTGAGGCGTGCATGCAAGCAGTCCCGCCGTCGCGCGGCGATTTCAGGGTCACGTCGGCGAATTCAGCGGGGGTGCCCTTGGCCAGCCTCGCGAGCATCGCGCGCAGGATCGACGCACCTTCGGCAGTCAGAAAGCTTTCCAGCGAACGGCCGCGCAGGAAATCGCGTTCGAATCCGAGCAGGGCCGCCCCGGTCTGATTGAGTTCGCGCAACACCGCGTCGAAATCGACGATGAAATAGCCTACCGGTGCGTGCTCGTAGAGCTGAACCTGTCGATGCAGCGAGCTCTCGAGCTCAGCGCACGAGCGCCGCAGCTCCTCGTCCTGGAGGTCGAGCTCGACTTGGTGGACCTGCAGCTCATGGAGCAGGACGAGCGCGTCTGGAGCGGTCGACGGCGAGGCGGCGAGATCGTAGAGCACGGCGAGGGCGGCCGATGCGTCCAACCGCGCCTGCCCCTCTGCATTGCGGCCCTTCAGATGCGCGACCGCACGGGAACGCAGAGTATCGCCGCGGGTCGGGTTGTGGAAGAATTTCGTCATTGGCCACCTCTTCGATCGTGTGTTGCGGGCTCTTTGTTGGTATCCGATCTACACTCTCATGAATTGCGGAGCCGGGACTCCAGTTGCTTCGCTGCGGTGATGTCGACGAACGTGATGACCGCGCCCTGGATCACGTTGGCTACCGTGCGGTACGGCATGATGCGCACCTTGAACCAATGCGCATCGCTCGTTGAGATCTCCTTTTCGCTGAATGCCAGCGTGCGCAAGGTTTCCTTCGCATCTGCATCGAGTTCGGGATAGATCAACGTCGTGGTGAGATCGCTGAGCGGGCGTCCGATATCGGCGTCCCGCAGGCTGATGATCCTTTTGATCTGCTCGGTGAAGCGGCGTACGTTGAGATCCTTGTCCAGGAACAGCGTGGCGATGTCGGTGCTGTTGAGCAGGTTTTGCATGTCGCTCTGGGCGAGCGCAAGATCGTCGAGCTTGGATTGCAGTTCGACGTTGATCGTCTGCAATTCCTCGTTCATCGACTGTGCCTCCTCCTTCGACGTCGTGAGTTCCTCGTTCGCCGACTGCAACTCCTCGTTCGTCGATTGCAGCTCCTCGATGGCTGCCTGCCGTTCCTCCTCCGAGGCGCGCATCGCCTCGCGCAGCGCCTTGAGTTCCTCCTGGGACCGCATGAGCTCGGCGGCGATGGCAGGATCGGTTTCGCCGGCCTGCTTTTTGCGCCGCGACCTGCCGGCGGGCGGGGTCGCCACCTCGCGAAACACGACGATCACGAGACCCTCGAGCGCCTTCGGGTCTTCGATGCACTCGACCGTGATCTCGAGATGCCGTGTCGCATTATCATCCATGCGGATTCCCTGCACCTCGACCGCCGTGCGCTCTTTGACGGCCCGCCGCAGCGCGACCGCGAGCTGTGTTCGAAGGACGGGCCGGGCCATGACATGGATGTTCCAGTTCGCCTTGCCGGCCGCCGGTTCGAGATACTGTCCGGTGTGCCCGCTGATGTAGAGGATATCCCCGAGTTCGTTCACGAGGACGGCCGCAGGGGAGAATCTCTTCAGCAGCAGTTGGTCCGCGAGGGCCTCCATGTTCGCGCTGGGGGGTGACTGCAGTGACATGAGCAACTCCGGCGCAGACGCGCGCGCTGAAATTCGTCGATGGACAGGGAAATCCACGCCACCCAACGTAGGGGCAACGGGGCTGCGCCGGTAGAGTCTCGACCTCGATGACAGCGGCGGGAACAGAGTATGCGCCGGTCCGACGGTTTCCGATCCGCCGAGCATCAGAATGCCCGCCGGAAGAAGGCTGTAGTGGAACAGCGGCAGGAGGCGTTTTTGGAGCCGGGCGTTGAAGTAGATCAAGACATTGCGGCAGAGGATCAAATCGAGCCGTGTAAACGGCGGGTCCATGATCATATCGTGCTGGGCAAACAGCACCATGTCGCGGATGCGTGTGTCAACGAGGTAGCCGTCACCCAGCCTGCGGAAAAACCGGCCCAGACGCTCCGCCGAGACATCCGCGGCAATCGAGGCGGAGTAGCGTCCTCGCCGCGCAAATGCAATCGCATCGGCATTGAGATCGGTGGCAAAGATCTGCAAACTCGGTGCGGCAGGACTCGGGAGTCGCGCCCCGGCCTCCGCGAAAGCCATCGCGAGCGAGAAGGCCTCCTCGCCGGTCGAGCACCCGGCAACCCAGGCACGAAAGCGCCTGTCGGGGTCGGTGCGAGCGAACAACTCCGGCAGCACGATGGCAATGAGTTCCTCCCAGGCGTCCGGATCCCGGAAGAAATTCGTCACGCCGATCAGCATTTCCTTGAAGAGCAGATCGAGTTCCAAGGGGTTGTCGCGCAACAGGGCTGCATAGGCTGCCATCGCCGTGACGCCGTGTATGGCCATGCGCCGCTCGATGCGACGCCGCAGGGTGCTCGGCTTATAGAGTGACAGATCGTGCTTGCTGCGCGCACGCAGCAACTCGAGGATGGAATCCAGCGCTCCGGCCGCTTCCTCGGTGCCATGCACAGTGACGTTTGCGTGAGATTGCGCGCCGATGACGAGCAAGATGCGCGCCGGCAGATCAGAGGCGAGCCCAACGATATCCGCCGCCCCTGCCGCAATGGCGCTCTTCGGCATCGAATCAAACTGTGCCGATCGTGGCTCCTGTGCCAGGGTCAAGCCGCCTTGTGCCTTGATCGATTGCAGACCGAGTGTCCCGTCCGACCCCATGCCGGATAGGACCACCCCGATGGCGCGGGCTCCCTGATCCCCGGCGAGCGAGCAGAACAGCACATCGATGGGCAGCCGCATCCCACGCGGCTCGCTCGGTTCAGCAAGCAGCAGAATTCCGCTCTTCACCGTGAGTTCGCTGTTGGGAGGAATCACATAGACCGCATTCGGTTCCACCCGCATGGACGCCGTCACTTCGCGAACGGGCATGGGCGTCGTCCGTTGCAGCAGTTCGGTCAACATGGCCTTGTGCGTCGGGTCCAGATGTTGCACGACGATAAATGCGAGCCCGCTCGCCGTCGGCACATGAGCCAAGAACTGTTCGAGTGCCTCGAGTCCGCCCGCAGAGGCACCGAGTCCCACGATGCGAGTGGGACCGCGATCCATTTCCCTGGAATTCGTGGGCGTCGGCAGGTTCATGGGCTTTCTTGACGGTATTGTCCATCGAAAGCGCCCGCTTTGCGCCTTAAAAAATAGTCGAGAGAGGGCCCCTCAGGGCCAGCGGTTCACCAGATTCGTGACATTCACGCTGCCCAAGCCCGTCGCGAAATCCCACGCGCTATGGGTGCCATAGGCGACTGTCAAGGTGTGATCGGAGGTCGACAGGACGCCATAGGATTCCAGACTCGCTCCGTAGCAGTCGACGGTGCCGTAGCACGGGATATCGTTGTCGCCTCGCGTGACGTCGTGAAAAATACACGTACTGGCCGTGTCGGTGCCGTTGCTGGAATTGCACGCGGCGATCTCGGCGAAGTTGGGACTGCTGGACGTGCCGTACTCGGACTTGGCCAGGTCATAGAGGGTGGGGGCAGGATTGCCCTGCGGGCCGCCCGCTTTTTGATCGATCAAGGCCTGGATCCCGGCAAACATGGGCGCCGTGAAGGACGTGCCGCCCGCGCTATTGTAAAAAACATCGACGGGAACGCTGTAGTCGCACGGCGCGCCGC
>Ga0116229_10001638_pt1 | contig 35416 bp, 31 predicted proteins | sample S1TSphgellanicum_3_FD_87313 | JGI IMG/M metagenome (GOLD analysis project Ga0116229, IMG submission 87313) | Host-associated microbial communities from peat moss isolated from Minnesota, USA - S1T2_Fc - Sphagnum magellanicum MG | ecosystem: Host-associated > Plants > Peat moss > Unclassified...
GCCCTGCCGATCAGCGTCCACAATTGGCAATGGATGCAAATCCACCCCGCGATCGCCGCCAGCCACGCCACAGCCTGGCTAATACGCCTGCTGATAGCGACGTATGTGGCTGCATCGTTCTTATGAGAGAAAAAGTCTTCTGGTTCTTTTTTCAAAAGAGAACAGCTTCTCTTTTGTGACCTAATGCCCCGCCAAAGCCCCCTTAGGCAATCGAGGCAGCAGCAGGCTGAGCGGTGCAATAACAGCCGCCACCAGCGCCAGCACCCAAAACAGGTCCAGATACGTCATCATCCCGGCCTGCAGGGTCACGCGTTGCATCAGCATCGCGAGCCCCGATTGGGCGGTCACGCCGGTATAGGGCGTGAGGTGCTCCAGCAGCCGCGCCTGATGAAATTGGCTGCGCCAGGCAAGCAGGTTGGTAATGTAGCTGACGCCGACGCTGCCGCCGAGGTTGCGCATCAGGTTGAGCAGCGCCGCGGCGTCGCCATTCCGCGCGCGCGGAATTTGCACCAGGCTGGCCGACGATATCGGAATGAACAGAAACGGCAGCCAGATCGCCTGCAGCAGGCGGGAGGTCGAAAGGTTCCAGAACGTCGCCTGCAACGACAATTGCGAGGTGTACCAAAGCGCCACCGCGGTACCGCTGAAGGCAACGAAGCACATCGTGCGCGGCTGCAACACGCGGCCGGTGAGGATGCCGGCGAACGGCATCAGGAACAATGTGGCGATGCCGGCGAGGCCCAGCGTGAGGCCCGATGTGGTGGCGTCGTAGCCCATCAGCGATTGCGCCAATTGCGGCAAAAGCTGCGTCGCCGTGATCAGGGTAAAGCCGACGCCGAGCATGAGAATGCAACTGACAGCGAAGCTGCGGTAGCGGAACAGGCGCACATTCATCACCGGCTGCGGATGGTAGATTTCCCAAACGACAAGAACGGAAAGGCACAGCAGGCTGATAACGCCGCACGCAACGATGTATGGCGAGGAAAACCCGTCGGCGCGTTCGTAACGGTCGAGCAGGATTTGCAGCGCGCCGAAGCCCAGCACCACCAGGATGAAACCGAAATAATCGATCCGCAGCCCGCGCTTGAGCAGGGCGGCGCGGTCGCGTTTGAGCGCCGGGCTATCGTAAACAAAGAACCAGGTGAGCACGAGCGACAGCGCGCCCACAGGCAGGTTAATCAGGAACACCCAGTGCCATGAGAATTGGTCGGTAAGCCAGCCGCCGAGGATCGGGCCGATGGCCGGCGCGAGCACGATGGTGAAACCATACAGCGCAAACGCCTGCGGGCGCAGGCGTAATGGAAATGTGTCGGCGAAAATGGATTGTTCCACCGGCGCCAGGCCGCCGCCGCCGACACCCTGCATGATGCGCCACAAAACGATCTGCCACAGCGTGGTGGCGGTCGCGCACAGCACGGAACTCAGCGTGAACAAGCCGACGCAAATCATATAGAAACGTTTGCGGCCGATAAGGGTGGTGAGCCAGCCGCTAATCGGCACAACGATGGCGTTCGATACGAGATAGCTGGTGAGAATATAGGTGCTCTCATCCTGGCTGGCCGCGAGGCTGCCGGCGATGTGCCGCAGCGCGACGTTGGCGATCGTGGTGTCGAGCACTTCCATGAAGGTGGCAATGGAAACGACAACCGCAATCAGCCACGGATTGTTCGGCCCGGCCGCGGAATAGGGCAGGTCTTCGGCCATCTTAATGTCCGTGCAGGAAGTAAGCAGTTCTTCCTTGCTCTTGGTGCGATACCCGAGTTATCGGTCCATGCCAGAAACGTTGTGCCGGCGCAAGCGCAACAGTTTTTTGGTTCACTTTTTCAAGCGAGAACACTTCTTCTAATTCGCACATTTGCCGACATTGACGCGCGGGCTAGCCGACATTCCCGGCGCGAGCAGGAGATGCTTGGCGGCGTCGCCGTCGAACAGGATTTTCACCGGCAGCCGCTGCACCACTTTGACGTAGTTCCCGGTGGCGTTTTCGGTCGGCAGGGTCGCAAATATCGCGCCGGTGCCGGTTTGCAGGCTATCGACGTGCCCGGTGAGATCGGCGTCCGGAAACGCATCGACCCGGATCGTGACCGGCTGGCCCGGGCACATGTGGGTAAGCTGGGTTTCCTTGAAATTCGCCGTCACCCACAAGCCGGGCTGCACGATGGCGAGCAGCGCCTGGCCGGGATTGATGTAGTTGCCGACCTCGACGGTGCGGCGGGTGACGCGTCCGGCCGCCGGCGCGCCCACGCCGGTGTAGGAAAGTTGCAGTTTCGCATTGTTCACATTGGCCTGCGCCGTGTGCAGCGCCGCCTCCGCCGACGCGATTTGCGCCTGCGCCACCTGGATTTGCGCGCGCGTCCCGGCGGCGGCGTGGCGGCTGGCATCGAGCCGCGCCTGCGCGGTGCGTTGCGCCGCCGTGGCGCTGTCGATCGTCTGACGCGTGATCGCGCGCGGGTTGATCGCGCGGTAGCGCGCAAGGTCCTGTTCGGCCTGCTGAAGCGTGGCCTGCGCCTCGCGGATATTGGCGTCCGCCTGACCGACGTCGGTCAGGCGCACGGCGAGCGTGCCGCGCGCCTGGGTCAGTTCGGCCGCCGCCTGGTCGGCCTGCGCCTGCGCCTGCTCGAGCCGCACCTGGTAGTCACGCGGATCGATACGCAACAGCACCTGCCCGGCGGCCACCACGGCGTTGTCCTGCACCAGGATCGCGCTGACGCGCCCGCCGATTTGCGCGGACACCTGGCTGATATGTCCGTCGATAAAAGCGTCGTCGGTGGCTTCGGTGCCACGCGTTTGCAGCCAGGTGGTGACCCCCCAAAGCCCGAGCGCCCCGAGCACGAGGAACAGGGCAATGAAGGCGCGCCCCTTGCCGCGGGCCGGCGGCGCATCGTCGGCCGCGGCTGCGGCAACCCGTGCGTCGGCATCGTGCTGACGGACATCGTCCATAGGAAACCCCTAAAAAACAAAAGTCTTTTGGTTCTTTTCAAAAAAAAACTGCTTCTTCTTGTTGTTTTTCGTCATGTCGGCGTGCGGCCAAGCAGCGCAATGATCTCCTGCGTCGTTCCGGTTTCCCCCAGCTTCGGAAAGATCCGCGCAATGCTGTTGTCATGCGCTTCCCGGCTCATATCCGTCATCGCATCCGTCGCCAGTGTCACGTTGAACCCGTGCTCGTAAGCCTGCCGCGCGGTCGATTCGACACCGATGCTGGTCGCCACACCGGCCACCACCACACTCGTCACCCCCAGGCGCTTGAGAAGGTCGTCCAGCCCGGTATTGGTGAACGCGCCCCAGGTCCGCTTGGTCACCAGATGGTCGCTCAGCTGCTGCTTCAGCTCCGTAACAAGTTCGGCCCAATCCGGCGGCAGATCGCCAAGATTGCGCGGCTGCTCGGTTCGCCCCGGCGCAATGCCCGCGACGTGCGCCAGCACCACCGGCAGATCATGGGCGCGGAACGCTTCCGCCAGCGCGGCGGCCTGCTTCACCACCTCGCCCGCCGGGTGCGCCGTGGGCCGCGAAACGATCCCCTTCTGCAAATCGACAAGAATCAATGCGGTGTGCGGGTCCACGGTGGTCAGGGCCATTGCTGTTTTCCTTCTGCTTACAAATCGACAAGGCGTTTGAGCAATGCGACGCCGTTCGCCAGTTCTTCCTGCTCGGCTGAGGCAAGTTTCGTTCTGATGGCGCGAAACAACCAATCCTCCCGTGCCACGCGGGCGACCTCGATCCGGTCCCGGCACGCTTGCGTCAGCGACAGCACGGTTTGCCGCCGATCCGCCGGATCGGGCGCGCCGCTCACCACCCCCGCTTCTTTCAACGCCGCAACGGTTTCCCCCATCGATTGCGGCCGCACCCCCAACGCGCGGGCGAGTGCCGTCACTGTCGCCGGCCCCCGGCATTCGAGCCATACCAGCGCATCCACCTGAGACGGGGTGAAATCCCCCAGATGTCCTTCGCCGCAAAGCCGCCGCCGCAGCTTGCCGATCACCGCCCGTAGCTCGGCTGCCACCGCCGCGATTCGCGCCGCGGACGGGTCGTCCAACGCTTCGTCCGTGCGGCGGGCCAGCTCCATGCGGATGGAGATAGGAAGGCAGACTACAAAGGGAACCTTTGTAGGCGAAGTTTATGAGAAGCGCGCCCCGTCCACCGCCATTCGCCGCGGCACGAAATCGCGCCGTCAATCCGCTTGGACATCCGGCCCGTTGACATATAACCTGACCGCTGTGGCACCGAACCGGAGTGCCTGCCCGGAGACGTGCCGATGCGTGTGCTCAATCAGCTTGCCATTTTAGGGATCATTTTCCTTGCCGGGCCGGCGGCGGCGGCTTGTCCCGGCTACACCGTATGTCCCCTCCTGCACTACACCGAGATCATGAACAAGCCGCCGGCGTTGGCGTTGAAAGCAACGATCGATGCGACCGAAAGTGCTGCGCTGCAGGAAGTGGAGGCGAATGGTGTCTCAGGGCAACAATTGCTCGACCTGCTGGGCGAAGTTCTTGTTTTCGACAAATCATTGTCGGTGGCGAACAACGAGGCGTGCGCGCTGTGTCATGCGGCCAATACCGGCTTTGCCGGCGGCCTCTCGGTGTTCACCAGGGCAGGCGGGGTGTTTCCCGGTTCGGTGACGCGACGCACCGGCTTCCGCGCGCCACTGTCGCTGGCATATGCCGCCTATGCGCCGGTGCTCAGCTACAACAAGGCGACCCAGGCCTTCGCCGGCGGGAATTTCTGGGATAGCCGTGCGACAGGACTTATCACCGGCAACCCCGCGGCCGACCAGGCCACCATGCCGTTCACCAACCCGTTGGAAATGGGGCTGCCTGATCCCGCTTGCGTCATCCGACGCGTGTCGCTCAGCCCATATGCATCCGTGTTCACCGAGGCGTGGGGCGACGGGGCGCTCGCGATCACCTGGCCGAAAAATACCGATCGTGTGTGTGCGCATGTCAATGATGGAGGTAACCAGGATCCATTGCAGCTGAGCCCTGCGGATCGGGCAACCGCGACCACCTCATTCGATGATGTCGGCCTGAGCATTGCCGCGTATGAGGCCTCGAGCCTGGCCAGCCCATTTACCTCCAAGTACGACTTGTTCCTGGTAGGACAAGCCACTTTGACAAAAAGCGAAGCCAACGGTCTGGACCTGTTTCGGGGCCGGGCAAATTGCAGCCAGTGCCATGCAATGGGCAACCAGCCGCCTCTGTTTACCGAGTTTACCAGCTTCAATATCGGCACGCCGCGAAATCCGGAGCTGCCCTATTTGACCGAGAACGCTCCCGACAAGTCGGGATATATCGCCAATCCCGCAGGTCCGGCCTATTTGGACGAAGGATTGGGCGGCTATCTTACGTCCACCGCCAACACGAACAAGGAATGGCGCAAGCAGGCGCCGCGATTTGTAGGAACATTTCAGGTTCCGACTTTGCGCAACGTCGCCGCGGTTCCGCAGCGGGGGTATCGACGCGCCTATGGGCATAACGGATTCTTCAACAGCCTGAAGCTGCTCGTGCACTTCTATAATACGCGCGACGTGCTGCCGCAGTGCACGGGCAACACAGGGATCGGCGTCACCTGTTGGCCGCCGCCCGAAGAATCCGTGAACGAAAACACCCAGTTCGTTGGCAATCTTGGTCTGTCCGAACAGGACGAGAGGGATATCGTGGCGTTTATGGGCACGCTGACCGACGGCTATCAAGCAAACCAGGCCAACGTCCAAAACTAAGCCACAAGGCCGAATTGCGGAGCGGACCCAGACAGACAAAGGTTTTTTGGTTCCTTTTTCAAAAAAGAACATATCCGTCCGTGGCCCGCCGCCGCTCCGCGGGCCCGGCGGCCGCACGCGCCGCGTCCGGTATTGCATTTGAGAAGCATTCGCATTAACTACCTGCCGGCCCACCGGCCGCAGGAGCGAAAGCCGTCCATGTCCAACGCCCTTCACCCCCGCGCCCATTGGATCGCGGCGCCCGCCCTTGCGTGGCTACTTGCCGGCGCGGGGCAGGGCATCGCCGCCCCGCCGCCGCTCTCGGTTCCCATCAGCACGATCCCCGGCGAGGAGGGGCAGCCCGGCTACACCGGCTTTCTCAGCACCCTGCAGCGCAGCAACTACTTCCTCGGCGACCTGTTCGGCCTGCGCACCGAGCTAAGCAAATACGGCATTTCGCTCGCCATTCAGGAAACCAGCGAGGTGCTGGGCAACCCCACCGGCGGCGTGCGCCGCGGCGTGGCTTATGACGGCCTCACCCAGGCCATCCTTCAGCTCGACACCCAGCGCGCTTTCGGCTGGTATGGCGGGCTGTTCAACGTCAGCGCGTTGCAACTGCACGGTCGCAACCTCAGCGCCGATAACCTTTATAACCTGCAAACCGCCAGCGGCATCGAGGGGGATCGCGCAACGCGGCTTTGGGAGCTCTGGTACGACCAGAAAATGCTTCCCGAGGACCGGCTGGACATCAAGGTCGGCCAGCAAAGCGCCGACCAGGAATTCCTCGTCACCACGAACGGCGCCTATTTCGTCAACACCATGTTCGGCTGGCCGCTCGTGCCGTCCGTGGATCTGCCCGGCGGCGGGCCGGCCTATCCGCTCTCCGCGCTCGGGGTGCGCCTGCGCTGGCGTCCGATCAACCCGCTCGCCATTCTGGTTGGTGTTTTCAACGGCAGCCCGGTGTCCAACAACCAGGGCGACCCGCAGCGCGTGAATTCGTCCGGCACCAGCTTTCCCACCAACGGCGGCACGCTCACCTTCGTCGAGATGCAATATTCGTATCCCGCTGTCGGTGCCATGGTGTACCCGGGGGAGGGACCGCCGCTCGGCCACACCTACCGCCTCGGTGTGTGGTTCGATTCGGAACGGTTTAGTGATCAGCGCCTCGACACTGACGGCGTTCCGCTCGCCTCGCCGGCGAGCAACGGCGTGCCGCTGCAGCATTCCGGCGACTATTCCATTTATGCGATCGCCGACCAGATGGTTTGGCGCCAGAGCACCGATCCGAACCGGTCGGTCAGCCTGTTTGCCCGCGTGATGGACACGCCGCAGGGAGACCGCAATTTGATTGATTTCAGCGCCAACGCCGGCATGGTTTACCACGACCCGCTCAGCAACCGGCCTGACGATACCCTGGCAATCGGCATCGGCTATGGCCATGTGGGCGGCAGCGCTTCGGCGTATGACCGGGATGTGGCCGCCTACAATCTTACCGTTAGTCCATCAGGGTATTTTCCGATCCGCACCAGCGAAACCTATGTCGAGGCGACATATCAGTATCAGGTGCATCCGTGGTGGCAGTTGCAGCCGGATATCCAGTACGTCTTCAACCCGGGGGGAGGGATTGCCAATCCGGATGCGCCTGGGCAGCGGGTCAGGAATGAATTTGTGTTGGGATTGCGGACGAATGTACTCTTTTAAGAAGGCCAGGGCTCTGCCCTGGACCCGCCGGGGACAAGTCCCCGGCCCCCATTTGTTAAAGGGATACTTATGGATGGGGGTCTGGGGCCGCAGGCCTCGTCACGCGAATGCGTGCTTCGCACCACGGGTCCAGGGCAGAGCCCTGGCCTTACTTCTTCTCCTTTGCAGCCCCGCCGTAGCCGATCCCCACGGCCTGCTGGAAACCGTCCACCGCCACAACACCCTCACCTCCACCGTCACCGACAACGGCGACCTCAACCCCTACGCCGTCGTCGTCGCCCCCGTCTCCAGCGGACGCATCGCCAAGGACGACGTCCTCGTCGACAATTTCAATAACATCTCGAACCTGCAAGGGACCGGCACCACCATCGTCGGCTACCGCCCCGCCACCAAAGCCACCTACCTGCTCGCCCGCCTGCCGCAAACCATTCCGCAATGCCCCGGCGGCATTGGCCTCACCACCGCAATGACCATGCTGAAATCCGGCTGGGTCATCGTCGGCAGCACCCCCAGCCGCGACGGCACCACCGCCACCAAAGGCGACGGCTGCCTGCTGGTGCTCGACTCCAACGGCAAACTCGCCGCCGCCTGGTCCGGCCCCACCATCAACGACCCCTGGGGCGACATGGCCACAATCGACCACGGCAATACCGCCACGCTCTTCATCAGCATGGCCGGCTTCGGCCTGCCCGGCCCGGACGTCATCGACCACGCCACCGGCCTTCCCGTCGTCATCCGCCGGGCAACCGTTCTGCGCCTGGAACTTTCCATCCCGGACGGCAAACCGCCAGTCCTGGTCGGCCAGACAATTATCGCCAACGGTCTGGCCGCCCGCGCCGACCGCGACAATTTCCTGCTCGGCCCAACCGGCCTCGCCCTCGCCCCCGACAACACGCTGTATGTCACCGACGGCCTGGAAAACCTCATCGTTGCTATTCCGAACGCCACCACCCGCACCGACAGCGCCGGCACCGGCAAGCCCGTCACCCAAGGCGGCCTGCTCGCCTGGCCGCTCGCCATGGTCTATACGCCGCAAGGCCACTTGCTCGTCTGCAACGGCAAGGATGGCCGCCTGGTGGAAATCGACCCTGCCGCCGGCAAACAAATCTATGCGCAATGGATCAACAACGACCAGGCCCAGTCGCCGCCCGGCAACGGCGACCTGTTCGGCATCGCGCTCACGCCCGACGCGCATGGATTTTATTACGTCATGGACGACGTCAACACCCTCATGCGCGGCAGCCAATAATGGATCAAAACCACCAGCCGCGCGGCTGCCCCATGGCCTCCCGCCGCTTCCTGCTCGCCGCCGCCGCGGGCCTCGCTGGCGCCGCCGCCGGGGCGCGGCTGGCCGGCGCCGAGCCCGACCATCCCCCGCTGATCAAAACCGCGTCCCTCACCACGGACCGGCTACTGCCCTTCCACGGCCGCCATCAGAACGGTATCGTAACACCCCAGCAGGGCCACACCTATTTCGCCGCCTTCGACATCGCAACCGACAAGCGCGCCGAAGTCGCCGGCCTCCTGCGCCGCTGGACCCAGGCCGCCGAAAAACTCACGCAGGGCCAGCCGCTCGGTTCCGACGATCCCAACACGCCGCCGCCGGATTCCGGCGATGTGCTCGGCCTTCCCCCCAGCCGCCTCACGCTCACCTTCGGCCTCGGTCCCACCCTCTTCACCAAGGACGGGGCCGACCGTTTCGGCCTCGCCAAACATCGCCCGGAAGCCTTCGTCGATCTCCCCCGCTTCGTCGGCGACCAGCTTGTGCCGGAACGAACCGGTGGCGACCTTTCCGTGCAGGCGTGCGGCGACGATCCGCAAGCCACCATGTCGGCGGTCCGCCAATTGATGCGTCTCGCCTACGGTGTCGCCACCATCCGCTGGGTGCAAAACGGTTTTCTCGCCGGTTACGATCCGAAAATCACGCCGCGCAACCTGATGGGCTTCAAGGACGGCACCTTCAACCCCGACGTCAAGGATCCGAAAATCACGGACCGCCTCATTTGGGCCGGCGACGAAGGCGGCGCCTGGATGCGCGGCGGCACCTATGTCGTGGCCCGCCCCATTCGTATCGCCCTCGAGCACTGGGATCGCATGAAATTGTCGTTCCAGGAGCAAACCATCGGCCGCGAGAAACGCTCCGGCGCGCCATTAAGCGCGACCGGGGCCCACAACGACGAATTCACCCCGATCGACCTCGACGCCAACGACCGCGACGGCAACCCCATCATACCCGAAAACGCCCATGTCCGCCTGGCCGCCCCGCAAACCAACGACGGCGCGCAAATCCTCCGCCGCGGCTATTCCTACGACAACGGCGTCAGCCTGGTCGCCGAACGCTGGCCGCCCTGGCGCCACGCCGTGGAGCTCGATGCCGGCCTGCTGTTCGTCTGCTACCAGCGCGACCCGCGCACCGGATTCATTAAAATATTCGATCGCATGTCGAAATTCGACATGCTCAACCAGTTCGTGACGCATGTCGGCGGCGGCCTGTTCGCCTGCCCCGGCGGGGTCGCCCCGGGCCGCTATCTCGCGCAGGACCTGTTCGAAGCCTGAGTGAAGGCGCGTCCCCGGTTGCGCCCCCCCCGTTTCGCCCCGCCGTTTCGCCCCCCCCGTTTCGCCCCGCTGGCATTTGCCGCCAAAAGCCACTAAAACACCGTGCCATGTTCAAATCCACGCGTGCCACAATCTGCGGAGTTGCCCTGGCCGGCGCCTTGGCCGGCCTGGCCGCCACCAGCCACGCGAGCACACTGGCCGCCATCCATTCCGCCGGCGCAGAGCTCACCATGCTGCTCCGCTTCATGGCGCTGGTAAAGTCCGGCTTCGCGATCGGCCTCGTCTGGCTCGCCGCCTGGCGCCTCGGCTTCCCCGCCAGCTCCGGCATAACCACCGCCTACGCCGCCGCCTGCGCACTGATGCCCGCCGGCGCCGGCCTCATCTGGGGCCTTGCCCATGTCGTTGCGGGCGCCGTGCTGTTCCACGCCGGCCTGCTGCTCATCATCGGCGTCGGCTGGATCGACCAGGAGGATTTCGGCACGCTGATGGTGCGGTCGTTCCGCCGCCGCATGCCGTCCGCCGCCGCCGCCCCCAGCCGCGCGACCCCGATCGTCACCGGCCAAATCATTACGGAATAATGCGGCGTCGGCCGCGCCGCATTTCGGGAATATGCTTTTGAATCGACTGACCACACTTATCCTGCTCGCCATCCTGATTGCCGCTGGCGCTGCCATCTTCTTGGTCTTTCACAAAGGGCCCTTTCTGTCGCACATCGCCCCGGCTCCTCCCGTCACATCGCACCCTGCGAACAAATCGGCGCCCGTAGCCCCCCCCGCCAGCTGCCTGCTTCCCGGCCCCCCGCCGGTGCCGCCCGACGGCCTCACCGCAACGGTCGCCGAAATGAAACTCGGCCAGGTGGTGATCCAGAACTTCGTCAATCAGCTCGAAGCCTATCAGACCTGCCGCAACAACCAGGCCGACCACGCCGCGCCCACCGTGTCCGCGCAGCAGAAAAGCACCTGGATCGACCAGGGCAACAGTGCCGTGGACGAAGCCAACGATCTCGCAGCGGCATTTTCCGCGCAGCTCAAGATTTTCAAGGCGCGTAATCCGCAGCAGAAATAAGAAGAAGCCGTTCTTTTTTGAAAAAAAGAACCAAAAAACTTTTACGCTCAAGAATCCTGCTCCACGCCTAGGAAGGCGGTGTCGGCAACGCTCACGCAAGGGTGGCGCGCGCCTCAAACAGCGCCACCGCCCGGCGGTATAGCGCCTGGTCGATCGGTGTCAGCGCATCGAGCAGCGCGTCCAACTCATCGTCAACACGTGCCGGCCGCGTTCCAACCTGCTGCGGTGCAATGCCCTCCATATTCAAGCCAAGCTCACGGTTCAGCAGCGTGCGAGATCGATCATACTGCTCGACCAATCCAAAACCTTTCAAGCCCACAAGGCTTTCCCAGGCCGCCTCCAGACATTGATCCGGCGCCGCAAGGATCGGGTCGTCGCCGCGCAGCGCCAGAAAACCATCCACCATGGCCGCGTCACTCGCCGTCCGCGTCAATTGACCCGCCACCCCATCGCGAATGTTGGGATGACATACCACGCCAGGATGGCTGAAAAACGCTGTTTCCGTGCACCGCCTTGCCAAATCCACCAGCGTGCCGTCATCCACACCGGGCCGCGGCGGCGACTGCTTCCAGAAATGAAACAGCGACAGCAGGCGCGCCTTGGGCTCCCGCAACATCGTAATGATCGCGTTCTGGCGCCCCGGCACAACGTGGCATTGCGCAAGATCGAAATGACCGGCAAACAAATCGTAGCAGGCCAGCTCGTTGGCGGTCCAATCGGCCAGTCCGTTGAACCGCTCAGGACAAACGCGGCCCGGCTCGAATTGTGACTCCAGCATCAGCCGCAACGTCGTCCCGCCGCATTTCTCGATATGCAGCAGGATTATCTTTTTCCGGGACACATCCACCGGCGCAATCCGCATATGCTGCGCCGCGCGCATGCGGCGATTGCGGAACTCCTCCGATATTAAAAGACCGTTCTGAAACGCCTGAAGATCCGCGCCAAAATAATGCTGCGCCGCCTCGATTTCGTCCCGCGGCGGAACCCGCCCGAGCAGCCATGTGTAACCCTGGATGACATCCTGTTGGCTGATCACCGCCGCGGTCGGCCGCGCGGGCGGACGCCGCCCGCCAAGCTTGCCGATCAGTCGCTTCATTGTCCGACTCCTGCCGATGTGAAAAAACGCCCCAAATCGTCCATTTCGGCGCCATCGGAGCACCACAACCATGTCCGGCAGTCTCTGGATCGACGTTGAGGACATGTTCGAATATGCCGTCAAGAACACCCGCCCCAGCGGCATCCAACGCCTTGCCTTCGAAGTCTATCGCGGGCTCCACGCGCGCGCCGGCGGCGCCGGCCGCGTCCATTTCGTCCGCCACCATCCAGCCGGCAACAGTTTTCGCATCGTCCCGTGGTCGGACCTCGAAACCCTCTTCAGCCATCTCACCGATGAAACCGCGTCCGTCCCATCGTTCTACAAACTGGAACGGCAGCCCGGTCCCGGCCGCCAAATGCTACGCCTGACTTTGCGCGCGCTCCCCGAATCGCTGCGGCTCGCCACCATCGGCGCGATTGTCGCCAGCGCCGCGGCCGCCCGCGCATGGGTCAAGCTGGTCACCACGATCGCGCGCACGATTTTTCACGCGTCAATGCGGCGGCGGCAAATCCGCCCACGAAGTCAAAACAATCCTCTGGTCCTGTCGTTCCCGCCGGACACCGCCGATCTCGTCTTCGAAACCACCGTGTCACCCGGCGACGTCATCCTGGTGCTCGGCTCGCCCTGGTCCTACGAAGATTACGGCGACCTCATCGGCAACATACGTGAAAAGCACCGGCTGCGCGTCGCCATCCTCGTCTATGACCTGATCCCAATACGCCGCCCGGAATGGTGCGACAGCAACCTGGTCCGCCTGTTCGGCATCTGGTTCAATACCATGCTGCCGATGTGCGACCACGTGTTCGCAATTTCCAAGGCCACCGCGGCGGATCTGCAAGCCTATGTCGCGCAGCGCGGCATCACGTTACCGCACCCAATCGTGCCGCTCCCGATCGGCACCGGCCTCAGCACGGTCGCGCACCAGATCCTCGTGCCCAACCGCACCGTGGACCACCCGCCGTCGCAAAAACTCAGCCGCACACTGCCGGAACCGAATACCTACGCGCTGCTCGTTTCCACCATAGAAGCGCGCAAGAACCACCTCCTGATGTTTCGCGTCTGGCGCCGCCTGCTCGAGGATCTCCCACACGGCGAGGTTCCCACGCTCGTTTTCGCCGGCCGCGTCGGCTGGCTGGTCGAGGACCTGATGCGGCAGATCAACAACACCGCAAACCTCGGCGGCAAGCTGATCATCATGGAAAATCCAACCGATGCCGAATTGATCGCGCTCTACAAAGGCTGCCTTTTCACCCTGTTCCCGTCGTTCTACGAAGGCTGGGGCCTGCCCGTCACCGAAAGCCTCGCCCTCGGCAAGCCCTGCCTCATTGCCAACCGCACCTCGCTGCCCGAAGCCGGCGGCCCGTTAGCGCGCCTGTTCGACCCCGACAATCTGCACGACGCCTACGCCGCCATTCGCGCCGTTATCGAAGACCGCCCCGGCCTTGCCAAATGGGAACAACAAGTCTGCCGCGACTTCAAGCCAGTTCCCTGGTCGGCCACGATCGATACGCTGCTGGCCGCGCTCAACCTCGATATCGGTGCTCTGCCTGAAGCTCAGCCAAAAGAAAGCAAGTAGGTCTTTCTTGAAAAAAGGAACCAAAAAACCTTTGCCTTCTTGCGTTCATCTGTGGGAGAGCAGCTCTGTCGGCGCTCGCCCAAAGGCTTGCGCAAATCAAGAAGCAACCTTCTCCCGCTCGACTTTTCTCTGCGGCGCGGCCACTCGAGCAAACTCCATGACCCCGTCATCAACCCGCCCAAACCTCAACGCCATCAGGTCACGCGCATAATTCTGGTGCATCCGCCACGGCGTTTTGGTGCCTTGCCGCGGCAGGGCATGCAGCGCCCGCTGCACGTAGCCGGACGTGAAGTCCAGCCAAGGTTCCACCTCCACGCTCGCATCTTTCAAGCGTGGTGTGCATGCAGCGAATCCGTTACGATCCATGTAGTTCAGTAGCCGGCACACATATTCGCACGTCAGATCGCATTTCAATGTCCAGGATGCGTTGGTGTAGCCGAACGAAGATGCCAGGTTCGGCACGTCGCTGTACATCATCCCTTTATATGTCAGCGTCGCGGGGAAATCGATCCGCCGTCCGTCGACGCTCACTTCGAGCCCCGCGAGGAAGAGCATTTTCAACCCGGTCGCCGTCACGATGATGTCGGCCGCCAGTTCACGGCCGGACCGTAGCAGAATCCCGCCCGGTGTGAAACGGTCGATCTGGTCGGTCACCACGGACGAGGCGCCGGCCTTGAGCGACGCGAACAGATCGGAATCCGGCACCAGGCACAGGCGTTGATCCCACGGATTGTAGCGCGGCGTGAAATGGGTCGCCACGTCGTAATCGGCGCCGAGTTCCACTTGCGCCAGCCGCAGGATTTCCGCCTTCACCTTCTCCGGATATTTGCGCGCGAGGCGGAAGAAATGCATGCCGATGAGTACGTTGCGCCACCGCACGATTGTATAGGCCAGCTTGGCCGGCAGGCGCCGCCGCAGCCGGTTGGCGAACGCGTCCTCCGCCGGGCGCGAAACAACATAGGTCGGCGAACGTTGCAGCATCACCACATGCCCTGCTGTCCGGGCCAGTTCCGGCACCAAAGTCACCGCGGTCGCGCCGCTGCCGATGACAACGATGCGTTTGCCGGTGTAATCCAGGTCCTCCGGCCAATGCTGCGGATGAATGATCAGCCCGGCGAACTTGTCCTGATCGGGAAATTCCGGTGCGTAGCCGGTCTTGTAATCATAATAACCGCTGCACATGAACAGGAAATTGCAGGTCAAGCGCACGATCTCGCCGGCCGCGCCGTGCTCCGCCTCGACGGTCCAGAGCGCATCCTCCGACGACCAGCCGGCGCGTCTGACCATGTGCCGGTAGCGTATCTTCCGCTCGATGCCATACTCCGCCGCGGTCTCGCGCACATATTTCAGGATCGACGGTCCATCCGCGATCGCCTTCGCTTCCCGCCACGGCTTGAAGCGGTAGCCCAAGGTGTACATGTCGGAGTCGGACCGAACGCCCGGATACCGGAACAGGTCCCACGTCCCCCCGATCGTCTCGCGCCCTTCCAGAATAACGTAAGTCTTGCGCGGCGTGTTCTGTTGCAAATGATAGCCGGCGCTAATGCCCGAGAGGCCCGCGCCCACCACAATCACATCGAAATGTTCAAGCAAGCTACAGCCTCCAGCAACGGAACCGGCCGCGCGGCGCTGAAGCCACCGGCGGCAAATTTTTTTCTTACTTGGGAAAGCCTCCCTCAAACACAAACTTTTCGACCGGTTCCCGCCCGTTCGGCGCCTCCCGCGCCTGCAACGCCTCCGGCAGCGTCGCCTTGTCGCCCTTCCGGCCAACCGCAATTGCCGCCTCAACCCGGTATCCTTCCGGCACGTGCAACGCCGCCGCCGCCCGCGGCATGTCGAAGCCCACCATGCCGTGCGCGTGCCAGCCCATCGCGGTCGCTTGCAGCGCCAGGTTGGCCCACGCGGCGCCGGTGTCGAAACTGTGACTGTGGCTCGGCACCGCGGAGTCGCGCCCCGGCGGTTGCATCGTGGTTTTCGACACCACCACGATCAATAGCGCGGCCCGCCCGGCCCACGCCTGGTTCGGCGCGCCAAGCAGGCCAAAGAAAGTCGCCCAGGCCGGCGTGTCGCGCCGCGCATACAGAAAGCGCCAGGGCTGCGAATTGTAGCTGCTCGGCGCCCACCGCGCAGCCTCAAATAAACGCATCAAGTCTGGCTCCGGCATGGCCTCGCCGGTGAACGCCCGCGGCGACCAGCGCTGCAGAAAAATCGGCTCGATCTCATGGTCGGAGGTGCGGGTATCAAACTGGGTCATGGCGTGCTCCAACAGGTGCTACGGTTACGCGGCACCGCCATCGGCGCGTCAAGATGCGGCCCCGAGCCTGGGGTCGAAGCAGGATTTGCTTGCAGGCCCCCCGGCCGGCGCGCAGCATTGCAAAGGCCGCCCGAAAATACCCGTCGGCGCACCCCCTAAACCCATCATATTGTGTTGCGGCCACAGGTTGCGTCCATATATAGTATTTCCCTTGACGGGCTGGAAGGCTGAGGCAGGATGGATGGCATGACGAATCGAGACCTGGAGATGGCGCCGGGTCTTCCGTGGGGAGAGGCCGCTTTGCTCGACGATGCCGTGCAGATCAAAGGGGGCCATCAGGTCCGCGTGGACCGGTCGCGTGACGCGCTCCTGACCGAATTCGGCCGCGCCACGCTCGACGACCGGTATCTCATGCCCGGCGAGGGCTATCAGGACCTGTTTGCCCGCGTCGCCAGCTTTTACGGCGACGACCAGCCGCACGCGCAGCGCCTCTACGACTATATCAGCCGCATGTGGCTGATGCCGGCCACCCCGGTGCTGTCCAACGGCGGCACCGCGCGCGGCCTGCCGATTTCCTGCTTTCTGAACGAGGCGAGCGACAGCCTCGACGGCATCGTGGATCTCTGGAACGAGAATGTCTGGCTTGCCAGCAAGGGCGGCGGCATCGGCAGCTACTGGGGCAATTTGCGTTCCATCGGCGAAAAGGTCGGCCAGAACGGCAAAACCAGCGGCGTCATTCCGTTCATCCGGGTGATGGACAGCCTCACGCTCGCCATCAGCCAGGGCTCGCTGCGGCGCGGCTCGGCGGCGGTGTATCTCCCGATCTGCCACCCCGAAATCGAGGAATTCGTCGAAATCCGCCGTCCCACCGGGGGCGATCCGAACCGCAAGGCGCTGAATTTGCACCACGGCATTCTGGTGTCGGACGATTTCATGCGGGCGGTCGAACAGGACCTGCCGTGGGCGCTGCGTTCACCGAAGGACAAGGCGATCGTGCGCCAGATCCAGGCGCGCGCGCTGTGGATTCGCATCCTCACCGCGCGGGTGGAAACCGGCGAGCCCTACCTGGTGTTTTCCGACCACGTGAACAATGCGCGGCCGCAACACCAGAAACTGGCCGGCCTCGAGGTCAAAACCAGCAATCTGTGCAGCGAAATCACGCTGCCCACCGGGCTCGACCATCATGGCGAACAGCGCACCGCGGTGTGCTGCCTGTCCAGCGTCAATCTGGAAACCTGGTTCGAGTGGAAGGACCATCCGCTGTTCATCGAGGATACCATGCGGTTCCTCGACAACGTGCTGCAGGATTTCATCGACCGCGCGCCGGCCGGCATGGCGCGGGCGAAATATTCCGCCATGCGCGAACGCTCCGTGGGCCTCGGCGTGATGGGCTTCCACTCATTCCTGCAATCGCAGAATGTTCCGTTCGAAGGCGTCATCGCCAAGGTGTGGAACAAGCGCATGTTCGCCCAGATCCGCGCCCAGGCGGACGCCGCCTCGCGCTTGCTGGCGGAGGAGCGGGGGCCATGCCCGGATGCCGAGGAATACGGCATCATGGAGCGTTTCTCCAACAAAATGGCCATCGCACCCACCGCGTCGATTTCGATTATCGCCGGCAACGCCAGCCCCGGCATCGAGCCGATCGCGGCGAACGTGTTTCTGCAAAAAACGCTGTCCGGCAGCTTTTCGGTCCGCAACCGTCACTTGCAAAAGTTGCTGGAAGCGCGCGGCCACGACAATGACGACGTGTGGTCCTCCATCACTACGAGCAAAGGCAGCGTGCAGCATCTCGATTTTCTGACCGAGCAGGAGAAGGCGGTGTATAAGACCGCGTTCGAACTGGATCAGCGCTGGATCATCGAACACGCCGCCGACCGCACGCCCTATATTTGCCAAAGCCAGAGCGTGAACGTTTTCCTGCCGGCCAACGTGCACAAGCGCGACCTGCATGAAATTCACATGATGGCATGGAAGCGCGGCCTCAAAAGCCTATATTATTGTCGGTCGCTGTCGATTCAGCGTGCCGATACCGTAAGCGACATGCCCAAAGGGGTAGCGTCCGCCCCCGACATGCAGATGGCGAACGACATGGCGCCCTTGCCGCTGGTGGCGCGCGCCGCGCGCGCGGCGACGAATTATGACGAGTGCCTTGCGTGTCAGTGAGCGAAGCGAAGAAAGCAGTTCTTTTTTGAGGAAAAGAACCAAAAAACTTTTATCATTGCCTGCAGCGCTTACACAGTCATGAGTCCGACCCCTTAAATGGTAAAAGTTTTTTGGTTCTTTTTTTCAAAAAAGAGCTACTTCCCTTAGGAGTTTCTCGCTGTGAACGACGAGCGGCCTGTGCAGTTCAATCTGTTGACTGAAAATCCCGTCTACAAGCCGTTCCGCTATCCGTGGGCGTATGAGGCTTGGCTGACGCAGCAGCGCGTACATTGGCTGCCGGAGGAAGTACCGCTCGCCGATGATGTAAAGGACTGGCATCGAAATCTCACGGACGCGGAACGTAACCTCGTCACACAGATTTTCCGGTTCTTCACCCAATCCGACGTCGAAGTTAACAACTGTTACATGAAGCATTACAGCCAGGTCTTCAAGCCGACCGAGGTGCTGATGATGCTGTCGGCGTTCTCGAATATCGAGACCATCCACATCGCCGCTTATAGTCATCTACTTGACACAATCGGCATGCCGGAAATCGAATATCAGGCGTTCCGTCGTTTCAAGGAGATGAAGGATAAGTACGATTATATGCAGTCGTTCCGCGTCGACAGCAAGCACGAAATTGCCAAGACGCTGGCCGCGTTTGGCGCGTTCACCGAGGGATTGCAGCTTTTTGCCTCCTTCGCGATCCTGCTGAACTTCCCGAGATTCAACAAACTCAAGGGGATGGGGCAGATTGTTTCCTGGTCCGTGCGCGACGAATCACTGCATTGCGACTCGATCATTCGCCTCTTCCGCACCTTTATTTCGGAAAACCCCGAGATTTGGACCGAGGATTTGAAGCGCGAGCTTTATCTGACCTGCGCCACCATTGTAGATCATGAAGATGCCTTCATCGACCTGGCCTTCGAACTCGGGCCGGTGAAGGGTTTGGATGGACCCGACGTGAAAAGTTACATTCGCTTTATTGCCGACCGCCGCCTGATGCAGTTGGGTCTCAGCCCGCTGTTTCACGTCAGCAAGAATCCCCTGCCATGGCTTGACGACATGCTGAATGCCGTGGAACACGCCAACTTCTTCGAGAATCGCGCGACTGAATATAGCCGCGCCTCAACCATCGGTACCTGGGAAGAAGCGTTTAGTGATGAAGCACGCGAGGAAAACACGGCATTATCGCGTGTCGCACCAGTCTATCTTGCCGATTAATTGGTGAGACGGCGTCTTACCACTTGCGTTATTTTGGCGTTGTCTACAATTATGAGCCGTTGGGCGGCTTAGAGTCTTCACCCAGCTGGGTAGTGGTGCTGATATGAGTGAATTCGCAGAGGCAGATCTGGACGTCGGCGAAGCCCGTGAACGCGGCACTGCGGCAGCGCGGCACGGAAGACGGCTGTCGGACAAAATCCTCGTCGCGTTTCACCACGCGTGTGATGCACAGGACCTCGTCGTTGCCGAGCAACTGCTCAAAACCCTGGAATCCATGCTTACCCGCCGCGGCGTCCCCGCCGAGCAGAATCGCCGCCGCGCGCTCGAAAGCCTGGTCGCCGCGCACGAGCGGCTCTGGCACCTGCGCCACCGGGAAAAGTAAGGGCCTGTCCGGAAAGTCGCGCTGACGGCCAGTCGCGCGAATGCGCGCTCCGCACGGTCAGTCGCGAATGCGCGCTCCGCACGCGGGCGCGGTTTTCCTGCGCTCCGGTGCTCATGGCCAAACGGCCACTCCGCTCCGGTGCTCGGCAAAACCACGCCAGATGACTCGCCAGCACAACTTTCCGGACAGACACTCATGAATGAATTAAGCAAAAACAAAGGCTAAGCAAGTCGGTCTTTTCTCAAGAAAAGAACCGAAAGACTTTGTAGTCGCCTGCAAGAGCTCCTATTGTTACTTAACGGCGTTAGGTTTCGCATAGGCTTTCGCCGTACCGGAGCACCTTATCCGCCTCTGGCGTAAAGCCCTGGTCGTGATGCAGAACCAGTCCCGGTAACAATCGCGCTCCACCCCGGCCAAGACGTTTTCCCTGCAAAATTAGCAGCTTGGCGGGCTTGTTTAAACGCGGCCATAACGGAATCAAGGCCACATCGCCGCACCTGGCTGCCGACAGGGCCGCCATCGCTTCCACCAGCGCGCTGCCTGGCACGATCAGGCTGACGGTGCCGCGCGGCCGCACTGAACGAGCCAGAACGCCCACCCACAGTGCCAGCAGGCCCGCCTGCGCTTGTTTGGCCGCCTTGCGCAACGGCACCGGTGACGGGGTGCCGGCCGGATCGTGCCAGGGCGGATTTGCCAGCGCGTGATCGAAGCGCGTCTCGCTCTTCCAAACGGTCACGTCGGCCGTCTCGGCGCGGAGGCCGCCAAACCCGTTCGCGCTAAAATTCCGCGCGGCAAGGCCCGCCAGCGACGGATCCCGTTCCAGCCCCAACCCCGCGACATCCGGCACCCGGGCGGCCAGGCACAGCAAACCCGCTCCGGCGCCGCATCCCGCCTCCAATATCAGGTCGCCGCGCCGGGCCGGCACGCTCGCCGCCAGCAGAACCGGCTCCAATCCCGTGCGGTAGCCCTCGGCCGGCTGATCGTAGCGCACCCGGCCATCCAGCAACGTGCCGGACGTCAGCTTCACGTCTCGCCGGCGTCCTGCAGAATGCGGCGGGCGCGGCTCGCATCGTCGTCCGACACCACCAGCCGCCGCGGAAACGCGCCGATCGAACCCTCGACGGCGCTCACGTGGCTGTCGAGCAATTCGGCCTCGATGCCCGCGTCGCGCAGCAGCGACACCAGAAAACTCAGGCGTATGGGGTCATTGCTCTTCACCAGAACCTGCATGCCGCCCTTCCGACGATCGCCGCCGGCAGCCTTATGACCGGCCGCCTTGCTTGGCCATAGCCCGCCGCTTGACCGAGTGGATAACCCCGCCGATATCGTGCAACACGCTTGAGGAGACTATTTTGGTGCGCGCCGCCAGCCTGCCGACCGCCATGCAGGACGCGCCGGCGCCGAATACGCTTGACGCGCCAGCGCCGGACGCCCTGACGGAGCTCGCGGCCCTGGTGGCGGACGACCTTCTCGCCTGTAACCGCGTGATTGTGCAGCATATGCAGAGCGAGGTGGAGTTGATCCCTCGCCTGGCGGCCCATTTGGTCGCGGCCGGCGGCAAGCGGTTACGGCCGATCCTGACGATCGCGACGGCCCGCATGTGCGGCTATGGCGGTGGACAGCGGCACGTCAACCTTGCCGCCTGCGTCGAGTTCATCCACACGGCGACCTTGCTGCACGACGACGTGGTGGACGGCAGCCAGTTGCGCCGGGGGCTCGCCAGCGCCAACGCGGTGTTCGGCAACGAGGCCAGCGTGCTGGTGGGCGATTTCCTGTTCTCGCGCGCCTTCCAGCTCATGACCGCCGACGGCAGCCTGGACGTGCTCCGCATCCTCTCCGACGCCGCGGCGACTATTTCCGAAGGCGAAGTGCTGCAATTGGTAACGCAGAACGATCTCTCCACCACCGAGGCGCGCTACCTCGACGTGATCCAGGGCAAGACGGCCGCCCTGTTCGCCGCGGCATGTCAGGTGGGGGCGGTGGTGGCGAACCGTCCCGAGAGCGAGGCGCTGGCGCTGTCGAATTATGGCACGGCGATCGGCATGGCGTTCCAACTGGTGGATGACGCGCTGGACTACGCGGCCGACCAGCGAATGCTCGGCAAGACGGTCGGCGACGATTTCCGGGAGGGCAAGATCACCCTTCCGGTGCTGGCCGCCTATCACGGCGGCGCCGCGGAGGACCGGGCATTCTGGTCGCGCACCATCGAGGCCAGCGAGCAGACCGACGACGATCTGGAGCATGCTTTGCTCCTTATGGCCCGCACCGGCGCGATCGACGCCACGTTGCGGCGCGCGGCGCACTATGCCGATCAGGCGAAATCGGCGTTGGCAATTTTTGGCCCGTCGGCCCTGCGGCGCGGGCTGGTCGCTGTCGCGGACTACACGGTGCTTCGCGGCCGTTAACCCGGCGCGGCGATCTCAGTAACCGAGTGTTGCGAACTGTCGCTTCCAGTTACAATGTAACACGTGTTTGTGTGTTGCCGCGGTGCCGCGCACCGTGTCGCATAAAGAAATGATAAAGCGACGGCAACTCAGGCGCGTGGCGGCGGATGCGCGGTTGTTGGGATCGGGGCTGATCGATCCTTATCGATGCTGGGCGTCGAAGTGCGTCCTGCTGTTTGGCCTGGCGTATCCGCTCGGACCGATCGACCTGATACCGAATCGGCTGCCGGTGATCGGCTATCTCGATCAGGTGGCCTTCGTGCTCGGCGGCATTGCGCTGGCTTACCTGCTGCTGCCGGTGTCCACGGGCGCACCTTGGGGCGGCCTGACGACGCGGTTGTCGGCGCGGGGGCGCGCCTGGGTGCTGGATGGATTTGCGGCCGCGTTCGCCGTGCCGATGTTGCGGCTGGCAACGGGGGCATGGCCGGTGGCGGGCGACGTGGCTGCGTTCCGCCGCGCATTCCGGCGGTTTACGCCGTTGCCGCCGCTGATGCGGGCATTGGCAACGGTGCCCGCCGGACGCGAGCAACTCACACGGGCCATGCTGGCAAGTTGGCTCCTTGCCGATGAGACCTATCGAGGACGATTGCAGCGCGAGTTGAGCGCCGACGACGCACGGCCGGGGAATCCGCTGCGGGTGTGGAGCGGGCCGCCGGTAACCTTCCTGCATCTCGAAAAAACCGGGGGCATGGCGGTGGTGGCGGCGCTGGCGGCGGAGTTCCATCCGCTGCAAATCGACGCCGACCCGCGACGGGCGCATCCGCCGCACCTGTTTTGTCCGCTGCCGCCTTTCCTGGTGGCGCGCGTGCGGCGTTGCGCGCTGGTGTGGGGACATTACGATCTGCCGTCGATCCGCCGGCTTGGCGACGGGAGGTTTACCTTCACCATGCTGCGCGAGCCGTGTGCGCGCATCCGGTCGCTGTATCGCTACTGGCGTGGGCAGGCGGCGCTGGGGCTCGGGTGGGACGGCATGAACCAGCCGGTCCTGATGGCGCAACGGCTTGATTTCGCCGCGTTTCTGCAGGCCGGCGACCCGATGGTGGTCAATTACATCGACAATTTCTATGTGCGCCGTCTGACCGGGCAGTATGCCACCGACGGCCACGATCCATTGGCCGACGACCCGGATGGCTGGTTACAGGCCGCGCTGGAAGGCTTGGAGTCGCTGGATTTCGTTGGCCTGACCGAAGATACGGATGGCGCACTCGAGGTGCTCGGCCGGCAGTTGGGCTTTGCCGCGCCGGACCATGTCAAGCCGGTGAATGTGACATGGGCGGCGCCGCCGACGGCGACTCCGGTTGAGGATGCGGTCGAAATTGAGTCGCGGCTGGCCCGGCTGACATCGCTGGACCGGGCGGTGTATGCCGCCGCGTCCCGGCGGTATCTCGCCGAAGCCGTAGGGTGGGTCAGCCCACCACGTCCAGCTGACGTGCGGTAAGGCAGGCAAACGCCAAGGAAGCAGTTGTTTTTTGTAAAAAAGAACCAAAAAATTCCGGCTTTCTTTGGCGCGTGACCACTAGTTTTGCGCGACGACGAAGCCGTGCGCGGCTGACCAGGCGACCGGGTTTTCGAGGAATTTTCGGACTTCGGCGAGGTGCTGGTCGGGGAAGTAGGGCTTTTCGCGGCACACCTCGAGCACGTCCCACCAGGTGCAGAGGTGGTGCAAGCTGATGTCCATGCCTGCGAGCGTTTCCAGGCTGCCGGGGAACACGCCGTAGTAGAAGACGACGAAGGCGTGATTGACCAGGGCGCCGGCGTCGCGCAGCGCCTGGGCGAAGCGGATTTTCGAGCGGCCGTCGGTTGTGAGGTCCTCGACCAGCAGGGTGCGCAGGTCGACGGGGACGTCGCCTTCGATAAGGGCGTTCTTGCCGAAACCTTTGGGCTGCTTGCGGACGTAGGACATCGGCAGGCTCATGCGGTCGGCGATCCAGGCGGCGAAGGGAATGCCCGCGGTCTCGCCACCGGCGACGGCCTGGATCTGCTCGTAGCCGACATGGCGGTAGAGCTTTTCGACGCCGAGTTCGCAGATTTTGGTGCGGGCGCGGGGGAAGAAGATGATTTTGCGGCAGTCTATATAGACCGGGGATTTCCAGCCGCTGGTGAGCGTGTACGGCTCGTGCGGGCGGAAATTCAGCGCGCCGATTTCAAGCAGGATGCGGGCTGTGGTCAGCGCCGCGTCCCGGTCCCAGTCGGTGTTGGCCATACTACCTCGCTCGCTCCGCGTCCAAGGCTTTTGCTATGGGCAGGGCGGTGGGGCAAGTTTGTTATGTTGAGCCTGCCGGCACTTGCGAAATGAAGGACACGCGCAGGCTCAACGCTATAACAAATTCTTATTGGTTTCAGTCCAAACCCACCCAGTGGCAATCGCGGTCGGAAAACACGCTGCCTTCGGAACCGGTAGGTTGCGCATTGGGCGCTACGATAAACGGCAAACCCTTCGGATCGGTAAACCAGCGCCGGCCGACCGCGGCGGGGCGGCCAAGCTTCTTGGTGCCCCATCGCAACAGCGAAGCGATATCGGTGAGCGAGTACGGCTTGGCGACGAACGTCACGTCACACGGAAGTTCGCCCATGGCGCGCACCTCGTCGCGCGGCCGCACGGAGGTCAGAACGGCGCGCAAATCGGGGCGCATGACGCGGGCCTGCTGCGCCAATTGCACGCCGTTCATGCCATTCGGCATCACAACATCCGAAAACAGGCAATCGATGGCCGGGTTGGCATGAATGGCATTGAGGGCTGTTTCGCCATTCTGTGCCTCCACCACCGTGTGGCCGAGGGAGGTGAGGGTGCGGCTGACCAGTTTGAGGACCTGCTCGTCATCCTCGACCAGCAATACCGTGCGGCAGGCGGCGCTCGTTTCAGCGTGGCCGGTGGGTGGCAAGCCGCATGGCACCGATGCAGTCCGGTCAAGCATGGAAATTCGGTTCGACATAGCAACCTCAGCGCTAGGGGTTTCGGCGTCTCTCGGAAACCGGCGCTCGCCGCGTTTGCGTCAGCAAGTGAGCACATCCCCATAATCCGCTCCAAGAATGAAGACTTTGGTAATTTCGCGGGGATCATGAGCAACAGGCGTGAGCAAGCTTTGATGCCAAGCTGTTAAAGGCGGGTTATGGCGGACCGTGTAGAGAGGTTGGATTGTCGCAGGGTGGTTGATGTGCGTGGTGATGAGACGAAACTTCTGTCTCCCGTGCTGTCGCACGGGACGGGACCGATAGGCCCAGCGGACGCATTGCCGATATTGGATCGTGGCGTGTTCCTGGAAACCATCAAATATATCCCGGCGGCGGAATTGGCTGCTAACCTGAGCGCGGTGATGGCGCGGTGCAAAGCGATGCTGTCTATGCTGCGGCGCCCCGGCGCGCTGGCCGACTCCGGGTTGCTGTGTGAACATGCGCATAAGCTTGCCGGGATCGTCGGCATGTTCGGGCTGCTTTCGGTTTCCGCTATCGCGCGCGATTTCGAACGCGCCGCGGAGGTCAAAGCGCCGGAGGCGGCGGCGCTGCTGGAGCGATTTGATATCGCATTGGACGCGTCGGTCGCCGCGCTTGCGCTGGAGCTTATCGGTGTCGGCATTCTTCCGGACCGGTCATGAACGCCGAGGCTGCAGAAAGGTTAGGGTCAATGTTGAGAAATCGGGCCTAGCACCTGGGACAAAATGTCGATGTCGGCTGCACCGTTCTGGGCAATGGCACTCGCCTCGGTACTGCATGCGACGGAAGAGTATGTGTACCAGGGCGGTTTTCTGCAGTGGCTGCGGCAGATTAGACTGGACCGTCACGGAGATGTCGTCGGCCATGGCGATCAAGCTGCGGACGGGCCAGATCGGCCCGGCGCAGCGTGCGGCGGCGCTCGCCATGTTCAGCAGGCTGGTTGCCGAGCGTTTTGCCGTGCTGCCGGTGACCGGCGGACAATTCCGGGCGGCGGCCAAGTTTGTCGATCAGCACGCACTCGGGCTTCGCGCCGGCGACGCGCTGCATCTGGCCGCGGCGTCCGAGCATGGCGCCACGGTGCATACGCTGGACCAACGGTTGGCGGCGGCAGGACCGGTCGTTGGCGTGCCGACGCAGTTGCTGGTGTGATCGCGCGATTGCGGCCGCGCCAGCCGAAGATAAATGTTTTTTGTTTCTTTTTTTCAAAAAAGAAATACTTCCTTTCGTACCCGCCATTCAGTTTACCCGGCCATGGCCAGCCGTTTTGCCTCCGATCTTTCAAACGATTCCGCAAGGTCGCAGGCCGGAATCGGCCGTGAGAAGAGGTACCCCTGACCGTACAGGCAGCCCAGCCCCATCAGCTGCTCCAGGGTCGTTACGTCTTCAATACCGGTGGCGACGATTTCCATTCCTAGCGTGTGACCGAGTTCCACCATCGCGGCGAAACATGCGACAGCACGCATATCACCCAACATGCCCATTGCAAGCCCTTTGAAGCTTTTGATTCCATCGAAAGGCAATTCGCAAAGATGGTACAGGTTTGACGCGCCGAAGCCAAAATCGTCGAGCACGACACGCGTCCCGACAGCCTGCAACGACCGCATGACCTCGCGCACAACATCGATGTCTTCGTTCAGCGCCCTTTCCGTCAGCTCGACTTCCAGTCGCTCCGGGCTCAGGCTGCCGCGTGGGCGCGTACCTGGATCTGTTAGCAGCGCAATGATGTCGCGGAGCTGATCGGGCGAGGCGTTCAGGCCGAATACCACGTCGTTCGGCAAGGACACCGCGTCGCGCGACACTTTTTCCAACATGGCTGTGGTGACCGCGCCGGTCAGGCAAAGTGACTCGGCCATCGGAATGAATATGTTGGGCGCGATGATGCCGTGGGTACGGTGCTGCCAGCGTGCCAGTACCTCGAGCTTGACGGTTTTTCCGGTTCTGAGGTCGACGACCGGCTGGTAATACGGAACGATATCACCGGCCGCAAGGGCCGCGGCGAACTCGTTCTTGAGCTCGGTCGTTGCAACGCGTGTTGCTTCGAGGCCACTATCGTAGAACCTCCAGGCGGTCTCGCGTGCCGTCTTGGCCTGTTCCAACGCGGTCTGTGCCGCGCGGGCCAAGTTGTCGGTGTTGTTGGCATGGTCGGGCGCGATTGCGATACCGCAGGTCACCGCAATTTCGAATAATTGACCGGCGGCGGGAAATGGTTCGGCCAGACAGCACGTTACTGCCCGTGCGACAGACTCCACGACGTCCACTTGCGAACCGGTGGTCAGGATTGCAAACGTGTCACCGTCCAGGCGGGAGATATGTTCCGGGTCGCAATTGACGGTGGTTCGCAGCCGGTGCGCGGCCGTTTTCAGCACGTCGTCGGCCACACTATCCCCTTGGGCGGCCCGGAAGGCGCCGAAATCGCTGAGCTGCGCCAGCACAAGCGCCATTCCCTCGCCGGCGAAGAAGCGCCGGGCCGTGGCTTCGTTCAACAGGCGCCGGCTCACCAGCCCGGTCAGTGGATCATGCCGTCCACCTCGGATCGCCTGCACCTGCGTCTCCTGCGTCGCCAGGATTCTTTTGTTCGACCGTATCAGATCCCGCCATGATATCGACATCTTATATTTCCTCTATGAAATCACATGTTACGATCGTCGTTGCAGTCGATTGCGCGGGCCCGCCGATACGACGCCGGCTAATCGGCGTGTCCGGCGATCGGCCGGGACGCGGTGCGACACGCCGCAGCCGCCAGCCCCGGCGGCGGAAATAGCGACCGCACATGTCCGTTCCGTAGCAGGGCGGCAACCTGGTCGGGCGGCACCGGCCGGCTGAAATAATATCCCTGGCCCTCGTCGCATCCGCGCGCGCGCAGAAACGCGAGTTCCTCCTGGGTTTCCACCCCCTCCGCCACGACCCGCAGGTCGAGATTCTGCGCCATGGCGATGACGGCGTTGACGATATGCGTGCCACCGCCGCCCGTCGTGATTTGCCGCACGAACGACTGGTCAATCTTGAGGGTATCGATACGAAATCTCTGCAGGTAGCTCAAACTCGAGTATCCGGTGCCAAAATCGTCGATCGCAACCCGGACACCCTTCGCCTGGAGCGCCTGGAGCGTTAACGAAGCAGCGTCGGCCTGCTTCATGAGAACACTTTCCGTGAGTTCAATCTCGAGCACCCGCGGATTCAATCCGGTTTCCGCGAGGATAGCGAAAATATCGTTCAGGAAACCTGTCCTGCCGAACTCCATGGCCGAGACATTCACCGCCATGGTTCCCATTGCAAGCCCGGCATCCGCCCACGCCCTGGCTTGCGCGCAAGCCTCGCGCATGACCCATTTTCCAATCGGAACGATAAGACCGCAATCCTCCGCGATCGGAACAAAATCAGCGGGGGAAACCAAACCTCGCGTCGGATGCGTCCAGCGTATCAGCGCTTCCGTTCCGCTGATCAACCCAGTATCAAGATCAATCTTCGGTTGATAATGCAACGCAAATTCCTGCCGCTCGAGCGCGCGCCGCAGGCTCTGCTCGATGGATTGCCGTTTCATCGCCCGATCGGCCATTGCGGGCGCAAAGAATTGAAAGCTGTCGCGCGCGTTTTCCTTCGCCTGATACATTGCCGTATCGGCATTCTTGATCAGCGTTTCAGCGTTGGCCCCGTCTTCCGGATAGATGCTGATGCCGATGCTCGCCGTGATGTGAAGGTCCTGTTGCTCGATCGAGTGCGCCGCCGCAAGTGCCAGCAGGACGCGCCGCGCGACGATTGCTGCATCTTCCGGCTCGGCAATATCGTACAGCAGCAGGATGAACTCGTCGCCTCCCTCGCGGCTTACCGTGTCGACGGTTCGAACACATTGATAGAGCCGCCCGGATATCGATCGAAGCAGTTTGTCGCCGACCGAGTGGCCGAGCGAATCGTTGACATGCTTGAAGCCATCGAGATCGAGATACAACAGCGCGACCGACGTTTTCTGCCGCATGGCGAACACGACAGCCTGCCCGACGCGATCGATCAGGAGCATGCGATTTGGCAAGCCGGTCAGGAAATCGTGCTCGGCGGCGTAGGCCATGGAAGACGCCATCTTGCGCGCTTCGGTTACGTCGCGGAATGCAACGACAGAGCCGATGCTCTTGCCTTCGCTTCGGCGGCTGGGAGAGGCGGAGCCCTCGATCGCCGTTTCGGTGCCGTCGCGGTTAAGCAAGGTGCAGCCTGGCGGAAAATGCGTTGCGTGACTTTGGGCGATGGCAAAATTGATCTGGCTCATCGTACCGTCCGGCAGTTTGCGGCTCATCACGCGCAGCACGTCGGCCATTGGCAGGCCGATTGCAGTTTCCCTCGGCCAGCCGGTCATTCTCTCGGCCGCCAGATTGAGTAGCGTTATGTTCCCGGCAACATCCGCGCAGGCGACCGCGTCGCTGATGCAGTTGATCGTGATCTCGGCCTGCTCCTTCTCCTCGATAAGAGCGCTCTCGATGATTGTTCGTTTGATAGCATATCGAATGGCGCGTAGCAGACCCTGCGCTTCGATTTGACCCTTGATCAGGTAGTCCTGCGCGCCCTCCTGCAACGCCTCGATGGCGATTTTTTCGTCGTCGAGCCCGGTTAACACAACCAGGGGGATGCGCGGCGCGAACGCCCGGGCACGCCGTAACGCTCCCAGCCCTTGCGAGTCGGGGAGTCCAAGATCCAGCACCACGGCATCTACACAATGTTCCGCGAGATGTGCCTCGGCTGCCTTCATCGATGCGACATGCCGCAGTTCGATCGTTTGAACCTCCCGTTCGTTCAACATCTCGTGCAGCAGACGAGCGTCCCCCCTGTTGTCCTCGATGAGCAAAACGACCGCAACGGGCATCGGCGTCATGTTCATGCACAATTTCGCATCAGGGTCGCGGTTTGCAGCCACAAATCATATATCTGCCGAACCACTTCAGAGAATTTTTGAAATTCGAGCGGCTTGCTGATGTAGCAGTTGGCATGCAGCTGATAGCTTCTCACGATGTCTGCCTCGGCGTCCGATGTCGTGAGAACAACCGTTGGAATCGTCTTGAGATTGGGATCCTCCTTGATCAGGGCTAGTACTTCGCGTCCGTCCTTGCGCGGCAAGTTCAGGTCCAGCAAGACAAAGTCCGGACGCGGTGCATCGGCATCGATTCCTTCGCGACGCAAGAAGCGCATTGCGTCAACACCATCCTCGGCGACATGCAAATCCACCGCGAAACCGGATTCCTGAAACGCTTCGCGGGTCAGCCTGATGTCGCCCGGATTGTCCTCGATCAGAAGAACGGTTACTGGCACGTCAAATCTCCTGTTCCGATCTAAAATGTAGTCTAGCTCTCTGTCAATGTGAACTGAAAGAGCGAGCCCTCACCAGGTTCCGAGGTAACCCAGATCCTGCCGCCATGTTGCTCAATGATCTTTTTGCAGACAGCCAGACCGATTCCGGTACCGGAAAATTCGTCGCGCTGGTGCAACCGTTGGAACATGCCGAATATCTTTTCAAAATACTGCTTTTCTATGCCGAGACCGTTGTCCTGAATGGATATGATCCATCCGCCCGTCCCGGTTTGAGCGGCCGAGATATGCACCCTCGGCGCGCCGTGGCTTTGGTATTTTATCGCATTGCTAATGAGGTTTTGGAAGACCTGCACCAGTTGCGTTGCATCGGCGAACACCGTGGGCATCGGATCGCTCGTAATATGCGCATTGGCATCCGCTATGGCCGCGCGAAGATTGTGGAGCGCATGGGTCAATGCATCCTGGCTCGACGTTTCCCGCAGTCGCCGTTCGTTGGTTGCGACCCGCGAATAGGTCAGCAGATCCTTGATCAGTTGCTGCATGCGGTGCGCGCCATCCACCGCGTATGCCATGAATTCGTCAGCATCGCTGTCCAGTTTGCCCTTGTATCGCCGCGCCAGAAGCTCGGTATAGCTGGCTACCATACGCAACGGTTCCTGCAAGTCGTGCGATGCAATGTAGGCGAATTGGCCGAGCTCTTCGTTGGATCTGTTCAGCTCCTCGACCTTGCGAAGCAGATACGCATCGGCATTCTTGCGTTTGGTAATATCCCGGATTGCCGCGGTCACCAATATTCCCTGCTCGCCGCCCAGCGGGCTCAGCATGATTTCGATTGGAAACTCGCTGCCGTCCCGCCGCCGCGCGATCAGCTCTATGCCTGAGCCGATTTGCTGTTCGACCGATTCCTGCGCGGATCTCATTCCATCCGCCACCAGCCGTTCCGCGAATCCGACCGGAATGATGCTCGTCACATCCTTGCCGATCGCTTCCTCGCGCTTGTAGCCGAATTGTTTCTCCGCCTGCAGGTTCATCAGCACGATCAGGCCCGCCTGGTTGATGACCACCATCGCGTCCGGCGCAGCCTCGAGCAGCTCCCGATAGCGGGCTTCCATCCGCACCAGATGCGCGTCGGCGGCCTTGCGCACGCTGATGTCGCGAATGGCAGCGGTGACCAGAATGCCTTCGGCCCCATCGAGCGGGCTCAACATGATTTCGATTGGAAATTCGCTGCCGTCCTTGCGTCGCCCGGTCAGTTCGATACCCGCGCCAATCTGTTGCGCCAGCGCATCCGCGGCGGTTCGCGCGCCGTCGGCGATCAAGCGTTCGGCAAACCCGCCGGGAATTATGCGTGTCATCTTCTCGCCGAGCAGTTCGTGGCGGTGGAAACCGAAGCGTTTCTCGGCTTGCACGTTCACGATAATGATTTCGCCGGCCTGGTTGACGACCACCATTGCATCAGGCGCGGCTTCAAGCAGCCCGCGGTATCGGGCTTCCATCTGCACCAGATGGGCGTCGGCGGCCTTGCGCACGCTGATGTCGCGAATGGCCGCCGTGACCAGAATGCCGTCCGCATCATCGAGCGGGCTCAGCATGATTTCGACCGGGAATTCACTGCCGTCCTTGCGCCGTCCGGTCAGTTCGATGCCCGTGGCGATCTGCTGCGCCATGGACTCCGCGGCGGTTCGCGTGCAGTCGGCGATCAACTGCTCCACGGAACCTCCGGGAATGATGCACGTCATTTTCTTGCCGAGCAGTTCGTGGCGGTGGAAGCCGAAGCGCTTCTCGGCCTGCATATTTACGACGACGATTTCCCCGGTCTCGTTGACGACAACCATTGCGTCCGGCGCGGCTTTAAGCAGCCCCCGATACCGGGCTTCCATCCGCGCCAGGCGCGTTGCTTCTGCGGTTGGCGGGCAGGTGCCGCCGATCGACGCAACACCCTCAAGCAAGCCTGAGCTGCGCGGCGCATCTAACATGACGTCGGCCGGCACTGCTTGACATTCTTACGCACGGTGGTCTTGTGCGACACGGCGCATATCGCATCCGCGCGTTCCGCGACGCGAAGCGCCGTGAAACTCTTGTGCATGATGTGTTTCATCCCGCCCCCGCCTATGTTACGTGAACGCACGGGATATTCCGATCGCAAATAATTCCTGCAGGGACGCAATCCGCGCCATGCGGGTCGGCAGACGAGATAGTGCACTCAACGCCCGCCCCTCATGTGTCGTTATTTTGAGAAGTTAGTGTGTCTTTTTATAGCCTAGTCACGATGCGGCTGTATGTCACGTCTTTATGACGTGTGCAATCGTTAATTCCGCTCAATGTGACATTCGGGTGCGATCGACTGTTCCCAATTCTTTAGGGCGTTGGGGCGCGGCTAGCGCCGGCGGCACGTGATGAGCCGGCGTAACTTCGCCGCCTGCGGGCTGCGCGCCATCGTTGGCGGGCGGCGTCCACATGATGCAACCGCTTCAAATCGGTATCAGGTGTTTAGCATGGCGCCCGAATTCGGGGCGGGCCCCGGCGGGACGTTCAGGTCGACATAAAGGTTGCTAAGCGCATCGTCCGCCAGGTCGCGCGTGACTTCGGGGGCCAGGGCGAAGCAATCGCATATCTGGCGTATCTGTTCGCAGAGGAAATGCGGCTGAAAATAGGCAAGCTGGTAATTTGCCGTGTGCAGACGTTGCAAAATGTAGTCGATTGCGTCCCGGCTGATCGCAAGACCGGCGCGCGCGGCGGCGGCAGCGAATATCGTTCGAAAATCCTCCTCGCTGGGGGCCAGGAATTCGATCTTGTAAGGAATGCGGCGCAGAAAGGCCGGGTCCATGAGGTCGGCGGGCTTGAGGTTGGTCGAGAACACCACCAGCGCGTCGAACGGAATGAGAAAGCTCATGCCGGTATCCATGGTCAGGTAGTCGATGCGACTTTCCAACGGAAGTATCCAGCGATTCAGTAATTCGGTTGGGTTGACCCGCTGGCGGCCGAAATCGTCGATCAGGAACAGGCCGTTCATGGCCTTCACGTGCAATGGCGCATCGTAGGTTTTTGTGTTGGGATCAAATCTAAGGTCAAGCATTGCAAGCGTGAGTTCGCCACCCGCCATCACAACCGGCCGCCGGCAGGCAACCCAGCGCTGATCGAATGTTTCGATCTGAACGCTGCCACCCAGGGAAAGAACCTGCCGCGTGGCCGCGTTGGTGTACGGCCTGTGCAGCCGGCCATCATACATCTTGATGATTTGGCCACTCACTTCGATGGCATAGGGAATGTAGATCACGTCGCGGAACAGTTCGGCGATGCGCGTGGCGATGCTGGTTTTACCGTTGCCGGGCGGGCCGTAGAGCAGAATGGTGCGGCCGGCCCGCAATGCGGGCATCAATTTGCGTATATAGGCTTGCGGCAAGGTCATGCCGCCAAGCCCTTGCCGCAGGGTCTCCTCGGGGACGCGTTCGTTCGAAATGGGCTGCCGGCCCACTTGCGCCTTGAAGTCTTCCAGCGAGACCGGGGCAGGCCCCAGGTACAGCGATTGTGCCAGCGCGTCACCGGCCGCGACGCGGCCATGTTCGGTCAGGGCGAAGCGCATGTAACGGACCACGCCTTGCGGCACCGATCCAATTGAATGAACGAGCCGCTGGGTAGTTGCTTCATCGATCAGTTCTTGCAGAACAAACAACGGCAGCATCATCCGCGCGCTCAGTTCCGGCAGGGTTTCGCACGACTCGACCCGCATGAATTTGAGCATGAGGTTCAGCAGGCTGCCCCGGCTGATACCGGTTTGTTCGACGTTGAACGGCGTCGCGGGTGTTTCGCCGAGCACGGCCGCCAGTTGCTGAGGCGAAATAAGTCCCAGCGCCGTGATGCTTTCACCGATGCGGCCGCCCTCGCGGCGCTGGCGGGCCAGCGATGCCTCCAGCCCATCGGCGGTGACAAGGCCGCGCATGAGAAGAATATCGCCCAGCCGCATGCGCGTGCTGGGTATTGCCTTGATGGTCATGGCGTTTCCGCGTGCCGTGGTGGCCGGTGCAAATGGGCGCCCGGAACGAGGGCACGCTCCACCGGGCGTAAAAGTTTCTTGGTTCTTTTTTTCAAAAAAGAACGGCTTCCTTGGCGCTTGCTTTCCCTTACCCGCCACTCCGGGAACGCCAAGTATCGGAAACTACTTACGCAGAGCCCCGGCCTGCTTCCTGGGGCCCCAGGCCCCAGCGGGGTCCAGGGCAGAGCCCCCGGCCTTCTTCCTTACAACAACGGCCCATCGGTGCCCGTCATTTCGCGGCGGATGATTTTGATTGGCACGAGGGCGGCCGACAAAAATCGATCATGGAACCGCGCGAGGGTAAAGTTGCTCCCCTCCTTGGCCTGCACGTCGGCGCGCAGTTTTTCGATCATCAGCTTGCCGAGCGTGTACGAATAATAACCGGGATCGGCGGTGCCGCGGCGGGCTTCCTTGCTGGCGACGTCTTTCGGCTGGAAACATTCCTTGGTCATCATGGTCGCGGCGTCGGCCAGGCTCATGCCGTGCGTGTGCATTTCCACCGAGGCGATCAGCCGGCAATCGCGCAGCAGCGCATCCTGCAACTGCGTGAGGTGCAGTTTCGCGCCGCCGCCGCCGACACCCTGTTCCTGCATCATCTGTTCGCTGTAATGCGCCCAGCCTTCCGTCGCGGTATAAGAATGACCGGTCTTGCGCACCAGTGACCAGCCGGGATTGGCCTGCTGATACAGGAATTGGGTGAAGTGGCCGGGCAGCGCTTCGTGCACCGACAGGTTCACCAGGAACGGCCGGTTGAAATAGGTCAGATACTCGTTTTGGGCAGCCAGCGGCTCGGCCGCCTCGGGCGGCGTGATGTAATAAAACGCCTGCGTGGCGTTGCGTTCGAACGGACCTGGCGGGTCCATTTCAGCGAAGATGAGCGCGCGTTGGAACGGCGGCGTCTCGGCGACCTTCGGCAATTGCGTGCCCGGCAGATCGACGATGTTATGCGCAACGATAAAGCTGCGTATCTTGGCCAGCGTATCGCGCGCGGCCGGCACCAGGGCTGCCGCGTCCGGGTGATCGCGGCC
>Ga0116229_10001639_pt1 | contig 35406 bp, 25 predicted proteins | sample S1TSphgellanicum_3_FD_87313 | JGI IMG/M metagenome (GOLD analysis project Ga0116229, IMG submission 87313) | Host-associated microbial communities from peat moss isolated from Minnesota, USA - S1T2_Fc - Sphagnum magellanicum MG | ecosystem: Host-associated > Plants > Peat moss > Unclassified...
GGGGGAAGTGGAAGGGGGGGGGGGGGGGGGGGGGGTGTTGTGTGGTGGGGGGGGGGGGGAGGAGGGGGGGGGAAGACATCAAATAAGTTGGCATTTGAAATATTCTTAAAAATTAGCATCTGAATTTTTTTTCAAAAAATAAATTTTTTTTGTGTTCCTAGTAAAAAAAATCCCTTATGTTACATTCTTGAAACTTTTTGCTCATGCACTCATTTTCCACATCAAAACACATTTTTTTATAAATTTAATTGAAGTTTCAAATTTTACATGACTTAAGTAACCTTTTGATAAATAATTTGAAATGAAGAGATTTATTTATGTGAGTCCTATGTTGTCCTAAAGTTGGATGGGTCTAAAAAATTTAGGGTGTGACATTCCTAGTAGTACCACCCAAAGATAAATTTGCCCAAGATCAATTTTTAAGTTACAAGTGTGAAGATTTGAATCATTCACCTTCACCTTCAAAAGTAAATTTTTTAACAATTACACAAACTTTTTTTATAATGAAATCATGTCATCACATTTTCATAAACATGTTTTTTTAGTTTATTTAAATAACCTATTCAACCTATTTTAATTAACCTACATTAACCTAAATAAATTTAAATAATCTAGACCCTACCTAAGGTTTACACAAATGACTAATGTCCACCTAGAGGTTACATATGTGTTATAACATTTCCCTAGGAAAAACATAGTCTTTCCTAGAAGCTATGCAAGTTATTTAAGGCCTATTAAAAATTATGTAAATACCTAAAGGCCACCATAGGTTATCACTAAAAGGAAAATGTTAATTTGTGATTATAATTTGTGACTATAAATAAGTTGTAATGAAAATCAACAATTAAAAATATTTTAGTTGCTTAAGCGAAATCGCATTTAACATGTCGCATTCAACATGCAATTGCAATTCACAATAATGTCAACACATTTCACATGGATGATGTATCTAGTCAACACATACATTTTCATGTATTGATTATCCATATACAATTTACAACTGGTCCACAACTTTTGCAATTAATATATAACTCATTCATTGATTACCAATTAGTAAGATAATAAATGTTAAAAACTCTTCATCATTTAGTTAAAAAAACTTACAATGTCATGACATTTTTCAATGGAATTATGCCATGTGACATAATTTGTTTTAATGAAATTCTACCACGTGGCAAAATTTACTTTAATGGGATTATGCCATATGACATTATTTGGGAAAATTTCATGAAAATTAAAATAAAATTTGGCCATAATAAATTTAAATAAATATCTAGGTAAATAGGACTAAGTAGGTCATTAAATAGATTTACCTACTTACCTAGGTTAGGGATGTAAATAAGTTAGGGGGAGGTATGTAAATATTTTTATTTTATTTTGAATTTAACTTTTGGGGTTAAGTCTCTTTGATTGGCTCATTCCAAATGGCACATTTTTCTAATATGAAAATATAAAACAAAACACTTTCTTTATATAATTTACAAAATGGAAATGGAATACAAAGCGCATGGGATTATTTTTTAGTTGCAACCTAATATGCAACTAAACAATTTAATCACAAACTAGTTAACTAATTACTTACTTAATCTTGAATACTTAATTATTATCATTATCTAACTATTTGCTACCTACATATTTACTTACCTAACCTACCTAACCAAGACTATATATATAAAACATTCCTTAAATACAACATAAATACAATATACCCTTAATATATTTGTAGGCACCATAATATATTTCAAAAATATAGGTAAACCACATAGATGTAATCAAGTTGTGACTATTTTTACAACTAATTTAACATAAAAGCTTGTTCTTGAATGAAAAGCCTAAAAAGTTAATCAACATGGAAAGATGAAAAACTTAATAATTACAAATTAATCACACCATAATCACAAGAAAAATGATAGATTGAAAAGGATGGTGATTAATTGTAAAAATGGAAAACATAGTTGCAAATGACATTTAGTCACATATAATCACAAATCGAATGGTTGCATAATACAAGATTTTTTTTAATGTATGTATGTTATGTCAATCTTACTTAAGGTTATGTAAGTTACCAAAGGATTATATAGGTTATTTAAAGGTCATTGTAGGTTTGCTTAAGGGCTATTGTAAGGCTATGTATGTTACATATGGGTTATTATAAGGTTATGTAAACTACCTAAGGCCCATTTAAAATTATGTAGGTTATTTAAGGCCTACTTAATGGGTGCTTACAAGGTATACAAACCTACTTAAATTACTAAGTTATTTAGGGTTTACTTAAAACCAACATGACAATCATTCTATAACCATAGAATAAATGTCATGTTGTTTATTTCAAGTCAATTATAATTGCATTAAACTATTAGGTCCTTATTATCCATGTCATTACAAAATATTCATTATGTAATCATAAAACAATTGTCAAATCAACTTCATTTTCTAGTTATTTTATAGTTGCATTAAAATGCCAACTCATCATTATCCATGTCATTTGCATGCCAATCATTGTAAAATTATAAAAATGATATTTAAAAATCCATGTCATTTTATCATCCCTCATGGATGTCATAAGGATGAAATAAAAGCAATGAAATAATGACTTTATGTTTCAATCTATAACATTGTCATCTATCAATGACATAGTTATCTAATTTACAAGGTTGTATTTTATGATATAGTCATTCATAAAGTCATTGAAGACTTCTAGTCAATGTTTCCTTGGTTACAAAGGACATGATTTCTTTTAGTGAATTTCCATTGAAAAAATTTCTTTGATATTTGGTTTGTAGCAAATTTGAATAAATTTATTTTTTTATGATCACCATTTTGGCTACATTATCAATTTGTGAAAAAAAACATTACATTGAATTGAATCGATTGTTGGTTTTTATTGCATTACAAATCTTGTACTAAAATCTTGGATATTTTTGGGATTTCCAATTTTGGGTTGAAACTATGACCTATATTTTGTTGTCATTGTTTGTACCAAATATTGTATTTAGTGAGTTACCAAATGTTCACTTCACAAAGCTAGTAGTGAGGTGGTTAGGTTGGGCATCCTCCTTAATGAAATGGTTGTAAGTTTTGGTCATTGGTTCTAGTTCACCTCATTGAGCTAGGAGTGAGGTGATTACTTGGCTACACCTAGAGGAAGGAACCCAAAATCCTCCCCCTTTTCCTTTCGTTAGAAGTAAGGAAGCTCAAATATGTTTAGAAATTTCCAAACACATGGCTTTACAAAATTTATAATATTCATATTATTTATGCAAATTCTTGGCATGGGTAATTATAATATGGGGCCCATATATATAAATTACTTGGGAACTAATTCATTGAAAAGGTATTTTATTGATTTTTCCATTGGTGTAAATATATATGTAACATTTTGTGTTAATTTGTCTTCCTTTTAAATTAAGTCCATATATAAATGAATGCTTCAATCATAACTATATATATGTGAGCAAGGTACTAGTGGGATCAAACCTTGGAATTCCTTTTTCTCCTTTCTTCTTGCCATATTTATGCACTTTTTTTTCACATGTAATTGGGGTCAATTTGTTTCATTTACCCCTTATTTTTTTTTATAACCTTTTTAAAAATTCCCTTAAGGTTAAATTATTTGTTCTTTTCAAAACCCTTATGGGGGGTCGGGTTATAATAAACATTTTTGAGATTCAAAATATGACATTGAATAAAATGTAAAAATAATTATTGTTTTAAAATCCAAAACCATTAAATTCTTAGATATATTGATGGTTTATTAGCATATTTTGGGTGGATGAACATGGGTATTGAATGCATTTGTCAACAATAACATTAAGACATTAAAAGGCAGCATTTTGCAATGAATATGGTCTTAAATTATTTTAACAATATTAATTAGTAAGTTAGGTTTTGTTAAAGGAGCCACGTAACTTTGTGATGAAGATCCATGGTGGTTTCACAACAATGGTGGCATATCCCTAAGGAGGGAAGGAAGGAAGGAAGGAACAAGGTGGGTATTACAACAACATTTTTTTTTAAAGATCATAACTAAACATCATATACATATGGAGAATATATAAATGGATTACCTACCTATTGGTACTAATCTATCTATACTTCAAGATCTATGGGCTAGATATACATCCCATGGGGTACAATTGTTGGAGAAGTTTAAATTTGTACCCTAACCAACAAATGTTTTGGTTGGAATAGTTGGTACAAACATGCAAGGGACCCAATCAAACCATAGGTAGGTGGAATTAATTAAGAATGAACCTATTTTTGGATTAATGGAGACTATTTTTGAGAAACAGAAAGTTTCAATCAATCCTTAATCATGAACTATAATTTTTCAAAAAAGGAATAGGAGGAAAATTACTATATTCATGGTGGCTCAATAAAATGGGTAGCATATTACCTATATAAACCTTAAGAAGAATTCCTTGACTCTTGTCTCCATCCTTGTGGCTGTAGTTGGAGGGATTTTTTTTTGGTGTCAAAAAAAATTGCAATAACACTTGACATCTTTTCTACACAGATTTCCAATTTCCAAGGTATATTTCTTGATGTCAAAAGATATCTAATGGAATTGAAAAATCAAACACAATATCTAATGGTTCATGGGACCTTGTGTAAAACTCCAAATCGTTGATATCTATCCATCAAAATTGGACTTCAAATTATGAACAATTTCATGTTTTACCCAATGTATGAATGAATTGCTATCAAGTTTATTCAATCAAATTTTTGTTGGTTCAAGACAAGGATCTCAATAGAGAAGCCACTCTCATTTGGAACTATTTGGGTTGAACACAAAGTGTAAATTCCAATTCATTAGGGTGTTTTTTTGGGTTTTTCAAATACATTGCATAGGCTTCCTTTCCAACCTTGAGTATGGACTATACAACACAACTTGACCCAATGCAAAGGATGTGGACAAGGGATATTTCCAAAATGGGGACACATACATAATTTGAATTCGCCATCCTCAAGACATCTTATACATTTATAAGGTGCATTAAAAGATAGGTGAAATATTATGCTATGTATGAACATCCCCATTGATGCCCTACACAACAAGTTTTGGATGAAGAAAGGTAAATATTATATTAGTTAGTAGTAATAAAATGGCTTTTAGGCCAATATTTGAGCATAAGATATTGTGCATGGCAAAAAACATACAATCTAACACTTATTATTGATTGGCAAATTGGTTGATTGATTGGTCCCACTAGTTTGCAGCTATTAGTAGTCTCCCACCTTTTACAATCCCAATTTCATGTTTATGGGTGAAATGTGAGAAACAATAAGCTGGTCATCTTGGATGTGAGATTTATTGTTGGAGGTCCAAATACCAAGTATAGGTGAAGCTACTCCATTGGTAGCAATAAATGACTTATAAAATATAATAATTTGGATGAAGTTCGATTCATGCTTTGAATAGTGTGAAATTGAGTTTGGACATGTAAAATATGAAACATTAGAGCACTCCACAAGGATCAATAAAGAAATTTATGATGGATTTGGAATTCGTTTAGTCACAAGAATTGTCTCGTGTGGTGACATTTGACTAATAATCCTCACTCTACATTGTCCAATCTTTCATGTTTATTGGTGAGGATGGTGAAACAATAATGATGGACACTTGGAGAGGCCCACATACCGAGTGTGGGTGGATTGTGCTCCAACATATTTTAGGTCAAGTTTTTATTGCAAAAAATTTCACCACAACACTACAAGCAAAGCTTAATCTATACTAGGATCGAGCCACTTATTGATTACCAGGTAGAGGCAATTAGTGTAGATGGTGGGTTAATGGTGGATTAGGTCTAATGCACTAAACTAGCACATTAGTCTGCCAGAGCTTGTCAGACAATTGTAGGGTTTGAGATCTCAAGGGTTGATGTTGTGAACAACTTTTTGGCTATTTTTTTTCTTCTGGTTTTTTGCATCTGCAAACAATGTGGAGCTGCATGACCATTCTTCCTGCCTCAACACTTACCCCGAATGACCTTCTACTTCCATAACTTGGGGTTTGCACAAATTGTTATTACGCAATTAAAACTTGTTACATTATTTGCACCTTGATCTTGGAGTTAACTCCATTCACATATATGCAAAACTTGTGTTTGAAATGATCGATCGATTTGGGTTTGTTGAGGAGTCACATGATCAGAATCAAAAGGAAAACGCTTGCAACCCAATCAAGAGGAAAAGCTTGCAAGTGGGTTGCAGAGTCCAGACTGCCTTGTGAACATGAGATTTAGAAATCCATGTGTATTATGCTCTTGAGGAGGTAAAGCCACAAATCATAACTGGATGGAATGCTTAGCTGAAGGGCTTATGGACAGGCAACAGCATGCGGCAGAGCATACAGAACAGGTACAACACAACAACCCATGTGTAACATTTTAAACTCCAATTACTGGATCACCAAATCAATTGTCCTCTTGTTAATGTTGACATGCATTATTAGGTTATTGAATCCACAAAAATTAAAATTGCTTCAGATTACATAAATCCAGATTATAAAATGCACTTTGTTTGGATCATCACTGAATCCTAGTGTTTTTTGCTTTTTTCTTTCTTCAAGTGTGTGATGTAGGCACATGGCTGTTGATTGCATTGCTTCAGATTACATAAATCCCGAGTATAAAACGCACTTTGTTTGGATCATCACTGAATCCTAGGGTTCTTTCTTTTTTCTTTCTTCAATTGTGTGATGTAGCCACACAGCTATTGATTGCATTGCTTCAGATTACATAAATCCAGATTATAAAACGCACTTTGTTTGGATCATCACTGAATCCTAGGGCTTTTGCTTTTTTCTTTCTTCAATTGTGTGATGTAGGCACACAGCTGTTGATTGCATTGCTTGAGATTACATAAATCCAGATTATAAAACACACTTTGTTTGGATCATCACTGAATCCTAGGGTTTTTGCTTTTTTCGTTCTTCAATTGTGTGATGTAGGCACACAGCTGTTGATTGCATTGCTTCAGATTACATAAATCCCGATTATAAAATGCACTTTGTTTGAATCATCACTGAATCCTAGGGTTTTTTCTTTTTTCTTTCTTCAATTGTGTGATGTAGCCACACAGCTATTGATTGCATTGCTTCAGATTACATAAATCCAGACTATAAAACGCACTTTGTTTGGATCATCACTGAATCCTAGGGTTCTTTCTTTTTTCTTTCTTCAATTGTGTGATGTAGCCACACTGGTGATCATCCACAAGAAGAATTATTTGGCTACAGGTTAGATCAGAGAGGAAAGTAGAAAAATTTGAAGAATCCTGCTATATTTTGGTGAGACCAGCTGGAACCTATTGTCTGAATATGGCAATAATTTCAGCAAAAATAAATTTCCTTGAAATCTGGTGACTTGGGTGCATTTTTTTTCCACAAGAATTTGTTGTTGTTTCAGTTGAGGAGCCTTATGTGTAAGGTGCTTCTGAGTCTCCTTGGCAAACAAAAATCAGAGGTATTGAAAATTCTACTAGATCTTTACATGCTTGGTAAGGATTTTGAATGGAGCGCGGTTCTGGGGATTCTGGTCTTGTGCTCAGCTCTTGCCTCATGTCGGGCTGAGCCTCAGTCCAAGAACTATTTTTCAACACTAATTTGATGGGCAATGCCTGGACCAGGATTTCGGACTTGATGGAAGGCAACTAGGGCCAAGCTGGAAAGTGGCTGCAGTGTTTATGTTAATCTCCATAGCCATCAATTTCCTCCCTCGTTGGCGATTACTTGAAGCTGAGCTGATGAAGACTAATATGGTACCAGCTGCTTCAGGAGACTTATTGCAAGTGCAACAAATTCGACCCACACTTGTGTTCAGACTATATCACACAAGTGAAATCCATAGTAATCGGAGTATTCCATTGCTTAGCAAGTTTGCAGAGACAATAGAAATGGCTTCTAGCAGACACCTTATGGGAGCACCACAACCAACCTGGAGTGTTGATGGAGGAATGCCATTGTCCAGAACAGATGAAGTGTAGGTTGGCTCATCTTCATCCTTTTTTGCACAAATTTTATGATGTAATAGAGTTGTCTGTAAAGTAAGGAAATACTCCACTAGAATCCTGAGTTTTGTCATAAACAGGGTTAGATTCAAACAACATCTGCACCAAAAATACATAAGCATTCAAGGTGGGTGGAGAGACTCGGAAAACCATCAAAAAACTATTTTGATGGTTTTCTGAGTTTCACCATCTTTCTTTTTTCCTGAGCACCTCCTCAGCCATTGCTTCCTACATGTATTTTCATTGCTCCTCCTACTTGTACAGTGACTATGATTCCTCTCGAACTTTGTGCATTAAATGCTGAGTTTCAGCATTTCAAAAAATTCATACTGAGATTTAGTAAAGTTTCTTTACTTTACGGATACCACTTGAAAAGGGGTTATGGGGTGAAAGGAGGCCCAAAGATAGGGTGAACACCAGCTGAATTTGTGGATTTCTCTAATGAATCATGAAGAATTCAATAACACTGAGTTTCTTGATTTGCAGAGACACATATCACATTAAATTGCGTTTGGGTGATCCTCCGAAAGAGTTTTACTTGGATGTAGATACGGGAAGTGACATTACTTGGGTGAATTGTGAGTGGCCAAGCACATCACCAAGTGTGGTGAGTGTATTTTCACAATCACTTCATTCTAACAAACCTTTGGACTTGTGTGGAGAAAATCATCAAGATTAGTGATTGTGGTGGGTACACCTCTCTACACATACATACATACATACATACCATGATGGTCTAAACCCTTTTAACATCACTCCTTTTTTTGAATTTTCAAGAAATTATTTCCCCTAGATAATAATAATAATCCTTGTGGATTTATTGATCACCCACCCACCTACTTACCATACTTACTAGAGTAGCATCCAAAACCTACCAGGTCCAATATTTTGGCTTGGAATTGCATCCCCTTGTGAAATGATTTCTTTTGCATGTGCAGGGTGTGAATGGGTTGTTCAAACCTAAAGTGCAGACAATACTGGATTGCAGAGACAAGAAAACATGTAGACAATTTCAAGAGGAGAAGTTGAAGTGTAATGCAGCCATGAAGCACCATTGTCTATTTGCCGTTGAATATGCCGATAAATCACTCTTTAAGGGTGTGATCGTCAATGATTCGGTTACTCTTGAGTTGAATGACCAAAGTACTTTGCAAACAAATTTGGCATTTGGGTATATAATTCATTTGCACCAAAACTCTTGTAATGAATAAGAATTCATTTTTGATTCACCGAAACATAGGCCCCCTTAAAAGTTTAGAAACCTCATGTGCTATCTAAAGATTTTATTTGTTGTAGACTATACTATAATTGAATTAAAAGTTAAATTGTGGAATAGTCTAGAGCCCATAGAAGTGTTTTAAAGTTAAGTTGTTATTATATTGGAGATTTTTTCCAATTGAAGGTTTTGAATTGCCCGTTATAAATGAACTTAAATTGATGATTTTTCAATTAATGATTTTTAAATTAATTTAAGTTAACAATGTGAGCCTAAATTGAAATAGATCGGGGAAACATCATCAATTTAAGTTCACATTATCATTAACTTAGTTTCTTAGTTCCAACAATTTGCCAAAAAGGGTGAAAAATTTGATGGACTTGTTACATAGTTTCACCCTAATCCCTCGATTGAATTACATATTTCAAAGGCAAGGGGGACCATGCTTTATGATCCCCATTTTGAAAGTAAAATCTCATGAAATTCATAAAGCCCCAAAATAGGTAATGCAAGCACAAAATCAAACCCTTGTGAAAATGAAAGAAATCATCCATTTTTGAATAGATATCCATCCAAGCACAAGCTTAGTTGGCAATCGATTATAGGGTTTTCGGGGTTTCCACTTTTGTACATAGCAGATGTGCATACACCGCAAGAAGGGACAGCAAAATAGGCCATAAAACGAAGCTTGCAACCGATGGATTGCTTGCACTGGGCAAGGGGGCTGGAACTACATTCCCAGCACAATTGGCAACCCGGGGAACAATCCATGGGGATGTAGTAGGGATGTGCATGACCGCTGTACACCAGGTGAAGGCCAATGGTGCGGGTTATGTTTTTTTGGGGTCAGAGATGATACCGAGCTTTAAACCTTTCACATGGGCAGCTATGATTCCACGTCCAGCAAAAGATGGGTATGAGAATCTCAAAACTATGCTCCTCATATGCGTATACATAACTGATTGTAAGGAGTATCAGCACACCATTGGACAAAACCTCCTTAATTATGTTGCATATTTTGTTGCCTTCCAACATATAGGCTTATACGACATACCTTCTTCGTAACACGTTTTTGCACTTTCTTGGTTGCTAGTTGATTGAACCTCATAACTCACATTCCAGGTGCACAGGCAGATGTGCTCTAAGCAGATGATGTGCTCTGAAGTACTTTGAATTTGTTTCATTGTTTATTAGTTTTATTCTCTCACATGGCTTTGGTGTAAAATGTTTGAGAAATTACAACTTGTTGTGTGTGCTTGCTTTCATATGAAATGTAAAAGGGAGTCCGTATATATGGCACGATTGCTCTCTATTGAGTATCCTGGGTTTGAGAAATTGAACTTCTTTGGAGGGACGACTCGAAGAATACATCTTGGATTCGATACGGCCGCCGATGTTATGTATTTGAATAAAGCTGCATACAAGAAGTTAACAAACATTGTGAGTTATCTTTGCCTCCTTAATGTTAGTTAATTCACCATATTGGAATCCCCATGTCATAATAATAAAGTGCCCAATTCTAGATAATGTGGATTTTTTTTGGTGTGCTCACATTGATTTTGTTAGCACTACCCCCCCCCAGAAGGAAGACATTTTGCATCAGAATTTCATGGAAAATTTCCTATTCTAATGTGGTGCCAAGGGGCAAAGCATTACATGATGAGCCCGCCACTTGTTTGAACCCATGTTATGTGGTTCTTTGAATTGATTTCTTTTTTTAATAATAACCTCTGGTTCTGTTTTCTTAAATTTAAGAATCAAAGCACATCTGATAGTTTTTGTGCAAAAATAATACTAATACTAATAATAATAATAATAAATTTACACTTGAAAAACACAATTTCCCAAAATTTCCTCTTTTTTGGTTGGACGACAACATTAATTGTTTAAAAAAATTCACTAGTAGAGCAATCACACTCAATATGTTGCTTCCATCACAAACACTAGTAGAGTACCCAAAATAGTTCAAAATCTTGATTCAATAGTTAGATAACAATGTAAACAAAATGAAGATGTGGGTTAATGTTGGTTTGCGTGCAAAGAAGGAAGAAAAAGGGAAGGAAAAAAAGTGTTTTGATTAGGGAGCAGCTGAAGGAGCATGCCACTAGAAAAGGGTATTTGGAGATTAGGGATTCTTTTGCATCGACAAAGGAGGAGAGTCGAGTATGTTGGACTCATCCAGGACGTGCAAGACATGAAAATGATGAGTAAACATTTTCACTTACACAAATTTTCCTTTGCAATTATCTTGTCATGTGCCACTAGATTGACATACTTGCAAGAATTCAAGCCCAAGCCCAAGCCCAATGAAAGAAGAAAAAAATTATATCAACTATATGCCTCACACTAGACTTAGAATGCTATTGAATCTCATAATATCAAAGATGAGACTCCATAGCCACACAAGGAAAATGAAGCCCCCAAAATTCACAAATTTTTTTGCAACCTTGTTCACGTTGAACTAGGTCCCAATTTCAAAACAAATCCTTCAAAGAAAAAACCCTAATAAAGTTCTTTTGCACATCTCCCATTTCTTTTCTTTTTTTTTAATTTTTTTTTTTTCAAGTGGGTGTTTAAAAGTCTGACCCTACTACTACAACTGACTGGGAAAAACTTGTTCATGTTGGGGTCAGAACAGGACCGATTAGATTTACCCCATGGAAGGATTTTCAGCCATTAGAGCTCACATTTGAATCAGCTTCACCAAAATCAAACCCTCAAGATACATCTGCAAAATTTCGTATAAATCCTAAGGATTATCTCAGTTGGAAAGTAAGCATTTTCGGATAACCTTGCCTTTGTAGATGCCCGGGTAGTTTCCACACACTACAAACTAAAGGTCCCTAACCCGAGTGAACCAATAGCCACCAATGCACCATCAATTGGAAGCCCCTTATGACTTAGTCATGTATGAACCTTAACTGAGTTAGTGTTGAGTTTCACCTTGATAACCTATCATGTATAGGATAGGTCCTAGGGGTAAGTAGGTAGATAAGTTAGTAGGCAAATAACTCGAAACATGTAGATGGTTAATTATATAGTTAAGGGTTGAGATGATGTTGGGGTTTTCACCTTGATGACCTAACCTATAAAAGATAGGTCCTAAAGATAGGTAGGTAAGTATGAAGGAAGTAGGTGACTACTAAGCAAGTAAGTAGATGCACATAAATTGTTAGTATATAAGTAACGGCTAGTGGGTTGTTGATAGGTAGGTAGTAAAAACATAAATTGAACTAACTACCCATGGTTAGCTAGGGAATTGGAACCCAATGAAAAAGTGTTTCCTATCCACCTACCATCCATCCATCCATCATGATTCGCCAATGATTATCAGTCCTCTCTGGCTACCACCATATCACCAATTAGGGCTTGGACTAAGGTAGTAGCATCTCTAATAGAGTTTGTATCTTATTACAAGACTAGAAGCAATTCTTGATTCGGATTGTTTCTAAACATCAATTGTTCAATTTGTTGACCAATGACATACTAGTTTTTTTTGGATGTTGGTAGGCTACCAAAGGCCGATGGGAGGTGTGCTTCAACATGGTAATGGAGATAGAGGATGATGATGTCGATGGAAGCCTTGGTGGTACTAACTTATTACAAATATTCTCTAACTCCACTCCATAAGATAGGCATCATTGCAAAATTTGGAAAGCCTTTGGTAATAAAACAAAGATCTCCACCTCCATAACATTGCAAGTTTTACAAAAAGAGATTGGTACAAAGATCCCTAATCTAATGTCATGCCGCCACCCATGTTGAATTAATTCCATATTCCTTTTGGGTGGCATGGTGAAAGCTATGAGTATGAAAGGACATTTGTGGGTATATGACAACGATCATCACCGAATTGGATGGCAAAGGAGCAATTGCAAACTTGACCAAGTATTTGGAGTTATTGGAGCATCTATCTCAACTTCAAAGGAACAACAAGTGCAAACATGAAGATTATGTTTGAAGCCAAATCACCAACTCCAACTTTTGGGAGGGAAAAATGACATCTACCAACTTGTTATTTAGAAATAAAAAACCGCAACAATAGTGAATAAAAATAATGATCCACAAGGTGGGTTGGAAATAAGTGAAGTCCCCATACAATATAATGAATGGGCAATTTTGGAAGGTTACCCATCATAGTACAGAACTAACGATTTGGTTTGAGATCATCTACTACCTTGCTCTATATATTAGCTTTGATTTCAATTGATGTAATCATATACATCCCATAGTTGCCACACATATAAGACATGTATAAAATAAAATGCATTCCTCCATTAACCCCTTGAGACCATGTAAACAACTACTAGAATCCTTGTCACAATAATGAACCTCTTTGATTCAAACCTTGTACTACAATTGCACTTTCACTCTCCACCAACCCTGCCATGAACTTGGTTTGAGAAGTCCCAACATAGATTCGTCCAACTATATATAGAATTGAAGATGGGAGGGCGAATTAAAAATTAAACCCAATGGAATGGCTAATTTCTATTTTGGATGACACAAATGAAACACTTTCACTTCTTTTTCTACATCATGTAACACAAAATTAAGGTTTAGGGTGTTGGCACATGCCCAACATTGTTCATTTGCCTTGAGAAAAATCAAAAGTGAACAACTTTCAAATAGAAACATGAATGTATTTACCTCAATTCAAGTGAACCTCTTAGTTTTATATCACATCCCATGTTTCCATGCTCTTTATTTGAAAGTTTGCACTAATGTCAAACTTGTCAACAATGTCAACATATATGTAAATGTTTAAAAAGAGCACATATACACAAGATTATAATACAAATTGTAAGCAAAGGCACCCATCATCACCACATTACCAAAAACTCTCAACACATGGCCAAGCAAAGATATCTTGCATACATGAGCACTATGGTTCATAGGTCATCCCCTTTTTTGAAGGCATTGTTGCTTCATGCAACTCATCAACTATTACACATACAATGTGAATTTTGTAAGAACTCCAAATGTTCTCACATTTGGTCATACATGTGAGAAGACATGGCATGTAGGTTTCTTTAAAAATCAGAGTCAAGATAAGCAAATTTCTTTCCTTCTCATGAACAAGAAGCCCACATTCTTAAATTGTTGTTACACTTGTTTACATTAAGCATTGCCAGGAGATCTCAAGAAACTAGTTACATCCTTTCACAATAGTTTTCATTCCATAAGCATATTAATACACTCATTTATACACCTATATAATAACCTTTTTTGATGAAAAATGATTCATCCTTAGTGCGCTTTCACCCGTGCCCAACAGAATGCCTATGAAGTTGAAGGTATTAAAAAAGTGGCAAAATCAAGGGAAATGAAATGAATCTTTCAAATCTAAATGTGATGTTGAAAATGTAAGATCGTCTTTACATGCATGCAATGTAGAATAAGCTACATGCATATGTGTTGGAAATTACGAGCAACAAACCAAGAATACATGTATCCAACTCCAATGTCTTCATATGCAAATCAAGCATGCATATATATAAATGACGAAGAATTTCTTGTAGGGCTATAGCAAAATGCGCGAACCTAGTGCCGCACATTTCTAGGGTTGGGTTCTATGGGTTTGTCAATCAAATTATGAGGCTTGTTGTGTTGGTAGAAGTTAGAGTCACGCTAGTTCACAAACAAATAACCAACATTTAAGAAGAAGAAAAGATCATGACCTTCACAAAAGAGTTCATTGATATTGTGCAAGGACATTTAGATGAGTAGGCACAGAAGGAAGATGAACTTAAGGCTGGAAAGAAAGGAAAAGGAAGATCTTGATGATAAGGTAAATTCTACCTCAGTGAGGAGCATTATTTCTTGCTCTAGAGTCATTTTAGAATCACGTATTATCATTTTGTTCACCATGGAATTCATAAATATATAGGTTATAAACTATTGATCATTTCAGCTTCCATTTGAAATTTTCATTCAAAACCTCATGATTTAAAACATCAATTATTGTAGAAACTGCATTTATGGACATAATTAGAAATAATATGATTTTGAAAGCTGGAAAAAATAGTCTAAAATTGATGCACCAAACCCTTTGGTGTTACCAAAAAAAAAATGCACTAGATGACATTTCTATCATGAAATGACTAAAAATCAAAGCAAAATGGAGTGCAATAAAAGCTTGAGCAATCATGAATCTTGAGATATTTAATGCATGTGAAAGAATTCTCATAAACGGGCTACGGTGGACATAAATAGACCATGGAGCATAAACCCTAAACCCTAAACCAGTCTTTTGAGCACCTGGAGTATTCTCAACTGATCAATTGACCTGTTATATGGGAAACAAGTGCCAAATTTGTGAGTTTTCGAGCTTCTTTTAAAGATTCTGAAAATATCAATGTCTTTCGGGTTCTCTCTATGATACTTACCAGGTGGGTAGGTTCTCTCTAATTGGTTTTCAGAAAGTTTGAGACCCAGCAAGCAAGTAGGTTATCAAAAGCAGACCTCTATGCCCTTGAATTGGGTCCTTTGTGATTTGGTCAGAGTTCAACTGCCTCTAGTTCAGTTTTAGTAAGAAGTCATCTGGGCTCTCTAAAATTCTTGAGAAGAGCTCTTTGACCTACATATGCAACACTCTTTTGGATTCAACACTCTTACATGCTTTTTTGTGAAGAAGATTCTTCAGTTTAAGGATACCCACCGGCTGCCATTGCAAGAATACTGCATTTTTTCCCCCTAAATCCTGGATGGTTTGTTCCACATCAAAGCCCTGCAAGCCTACATCTGTGGACATGAAGTTTCTTGCCTCCAGTACCTGCAGGATTTGGGTTTGTTAAGAGACTTTGAAGCTCGTGCTTGAAGCTTTTGACAGACATTTTTACCTTGAGCACATTGAAAAAGAAAATAGAAGGATTTTCATCCCTGCTTTTCGAAAAAAACTTGAGAACCTAAGAGAAGCAACATACCCTTCAGAAAAAAGAAGATGCACAGACAATTTGGCAAGTTCCTCTGACCATCTCTGTCTTTCCACAACCACTGGGCAACCACACATCATAAGAACTAGTGTAGCCTGTGAACTGGTAACCCAACTAATTTTTCCTTCCAAAACGATTTTTTGTCTAATTTCATTGAAATTCCAATGACAAAACTACTGAAAAATTCAATATCTCCTGCATGTGGTTTGGGAGATCTCAACAAAACATACAAAACAAACAAACAACCTTCTTCATAGATAAATGTTGATTCACACCATGATTCTCCTCCCTCAGGGGCTTTGGAATATAATGCAAGACAGGATCTGCTATTCATTCTGCTCTTGTAATTTCCAAACATTTCAGAACAACATCTCTGATTCTCGTTGTGTGGATGCACATAACCAACCCATCATGACAGACAGCCACCAATGGGTATGTTTGCACCATTTCATACAAAAGAAAGGAGAGGTCACACCTGAACTGCAGATTCTCCAGGTTGTGGAAAAAAAGCCTTGTGAGCTTTCCTCTACCTACTGATTTGCCAACAACATCAACATTGCAGATGAGAAGAAGAAGAAGAAGACTTCAGAGGTTTTGGAGTCAGGGACAGTGATGATGGATCAAGTGAAGAGGGTGTGGGGGTGTTGAGGTAGAGGCTAATTTTGCCAAGGTTGATGAGGAGAGTGCCATGGAAAAACACATCAAATCCTTGATCCAAGTAAGTGCATTTGTTGTTTCTTGAGGGGAACTGAGAATGAGGACAATTGATTGATCAATTACCTATCAATTGTTTCCTATCTCCATTAGGAATGTGATGATAAGACTTGTGAATGGTTCAGCTTTCTTCAATGTGGGTGTCATGCGATTTTGTCAACTGCAACCTGTGTGTCTATGTGTCTCTGGGAATTGCAGTTTCGAGGAAGGTCCAATTACAGTGACTGACACAATTGCTGACAAACCCTATTGTGTGCTTCTACATGAGTCGAGAGATTTTTTTGGCATTGTGGGGGAGTTTGCCACATCACCTGACATCAGCCAAATGTTTGGTGAGGTGCATCTACATGGCTTGATTGCATCAAGGTTTATGACAAAAGGGTTTTATGGAAATCTAAACATTTTGTTGGATCTTTAGTTACATCTAGTGGAAATTGGCACACAGATCTGTTTGAACAGGTTGCATTTTTTTGTGGGCACTTGTTTAGTTCTTCTGGTTTTTCTTTGCCAACAACTCTGCTTTCAGTGATTTCTAAACAACTCAGGCAAGGGAGTGTTGGCTGGCAGATGGTGGGTGTGTTTGAGGCATCAGATGGGTCAGCCCAACCATGTGCACCTGGTTGAGCTTGGACCTGGCCAGGGCACCCTCATGGCTGATCCTCTCTGAGTAAGCTGGAGCGGTCAATTCAAAACTCTCTGCAGCTGGATGCAATGTCACCTTATTTCTAAATTGTCTCAAATCATCTGGATATCATTTGCTAGCCCACAAATTTTCTTGTCATATTCAGTACCTTCAGAACTCATATTCATCTGCAAGTGCCTTTTTCATGGGTAGAACTTTTTGAAGTACTACGGATCTTGCTACTGGGGTTTACATACAGAATTGATCAGAAAAGAGCCTTCAAGTGGCTGCTCAAAGGCAGGCAAGTATTTTGTGAGAGAATGCAAGAACCCTTGTCATGAACAAAACTTGCTCAAGCAATACTCAGAAGCAGTTTCAATGTTGCAAGGACATTCAGAGCACAATGCTCGCCGAAGGCTTTGAAGCCATATTTATGTTCGTCCTTGTGATTTTTAATTAACTGGTTCTAACATGTTGGTTTTGTTCGGACAAAGTTTTTATCCTATAACCAGGACCCACAACAGCAAGCAGTCTGGAGATGTTTACTACCAGCTTCAGTTACTATCATTTGTAAACAACAAACATTCATGAAGAGCAGATGCATCAAGAGAGCTGGTTCAGTGCCCATGAAGGGGATTGAAGACAGGAGTACTAATGTGTTTTTTGCCATGGCAATGTTACAAAAATAATTTATTACTGAGGTGTCCAAACCCAAGAATGTACCCCATTAGTAGCCTTATTTGTGCAGCTTATGAATTTGGGATTGGAACCCATACACATAGGCAGTATGTGTATGTGATTCTAGCAACTCCCATTCAAACCTTGTTCAGTGGTGCCTCTGGCACACTCATGTAGTCTTGCCTGCAAATCCATTGGCCAAGAACTCTGATTAGATGCATTTCCTTAAGAGCTTCTAAAACTGTTTCATTGGCCCATGATGAGCTCTACTGAACCAGCTTGGACATCTGAAGACAACATTGAAGTCCACATGCACATAAGATGGAACATGGGTCAAGTGCAACCCCAAGTGGTACTTGGAAAAAACAAAGAACTGTGCAGAACTGCTAAGAAGACTAAAAGAAAATTGTATTGGTCACAAAATGGCTCTCCAGAATTCATCAGCAACTTTTGACCCAAGGAAAACTCCACAACTCCTCTAGATGAACCCTCAGAACAATACAAGGATTTTGGCTTAATTCCAGCAGAGATAATACAACAACAGCAAAGACTCTTGTGTATGTCTTTCCATTGCAAGGGAAAACTCTTGGGTGCTTGATCCATGAAAAGAGAACATGCTGGACATGAAGAATAGTAATGGACAGAGTATAAGAACTTCTTTGTGAAAATCAATCCCAAGTAGAAACAAAAGTCCTACCTGATTTTTCGTGAGAGCTGATAGATCCCTGTTGCAGCCATTGCTACATTCACGCTAAATAAGTTCCAATTTTTCTGCACATAAATAGCCCAATCAGTCCAGTAAAACTCTAAAAACAAACAAACAAACAGCCATCACACGAAACCAGTTGATATCTTGAAGCACATACCAGGAATACCAAAAAACATTGTGATGGATGGTCTTCCTTTAGAAATTCATGTTGGGTACAGTTGTGGAAGTGTAGTTAACTTGTATGTCTGGGCTCAATTTCCAATGCTATGGTTGCACTCGTAGATGCAGCAGTAGAGCTCCAGAGTTCAGGTCAGAGCTACCAGGAAATGGGTGTTGAAAGGTAAAGTCACAAGATATTTGGAACCTTCATCCCCTCTCTATGTGACTGGCACTATCCACGGGTTCATTCTTTTGAAGGGAAAACTCAAGAAGGCTGTTCATAAAATCAACTGCAGAGATGGATGCAGACTTACTGGAGTGATTACTGTGCTGTAGCGAGACCAGACAACTCCAGTGGCTGTTACAGCTGTTGCATGCAAGACAGCAGACCATTTTGTGAGTCCATCATCCTTCCCACAAAAGGAAGTAGTCAAGTGGTGCATCCTTACCTGATGTAAGCTACAGATTCCCACCACATTTAGCAACACCAGATGTTTCTCAAGGACTTTAGAACCTCTCAACATAGAAAGAGGTATAAAGGATTTTCAGGTGAAGTCTCTTCATACCTAATTGCTGAGGGTATGAGAGCTTTTCAGGTGGCTTGGAGAAGTCAGCAACATTGGCAATAGAAATGCCCCATTTGAAAGTTGGAGCCCAGAAGTGAACTGCAATGAAACCACAACAACCACACAAAAAACCCAAAACACAGAAAAGATGAACACAATCTCATCTCTCTCTCTTTCATAAATGTCTAAACTGCAATGAGATGGAATACTAAGCATTGTTGACAAATTTAGTAGCAACCACTTAACTTTTTTGGAGACCAACTTTTTTGTACATATCACAAGTCCTCCACCATTTGATGGATGCAGATCTTTGGACCTTCTAGTCCATCCCAGAAGGATCGAATTGACACCCAAAATCGGTGGTGAAGAATTCAGTTCAGAAGCCCACAAAAAGGAACTCTTGTAATGACAATACAACCTTAGGGCTGAATCTATGTGAGATAGAAACATAACTACATTCCTTTTCACCAGGACACAAAGGAGCATCATGTGTTTGTTCTTTTCGCTTGCATAAAATACATAGCTGCTGATGTTTGCTGATATGGAACCTCAGACACTTCTGGAGGGATTGTTTGGCAGAAAAATAATTTGCTTCAAAAGAATTTCAAATGATGAAAGTGGCACCTCTTCCTTCACACAATTACAATAGCTGGGTAGATTTGTTCACATGTTCTTTACATAGGTCATGGGTGGGGTTCAAATGGTAAGAAACAAAAAAACTGGATTAGGGTTTCAAATGCTTAGAAACAAAAGAACTAGGTTAGGGTTTCCAGAAAGACGAAAGAAAAAAAAAAAACCGAAAACAAAACAAAACGACGAGGAGCTTAGAAACTCTTTTATTTGCCAAAACTGCAATCAATACCCAATTCAATTGAAGTGACCACAGAAAGGACATCTGATTTATAACAAGCAGCGCCAAGGGGATAGTAGAAAAGAGATGGGGACAAGAAAAAAAGGGGGCTCACTAGTTTTGGGGCCTGCTGGATGGTTCCAGAACGCAGCCAGTTTGGAGGCCATGGGTGCTGAAGCTCTCTTTTCCTTGCTTCTCCTGCTTTTTCTGTAATGGGACAACCAGTGGAGACTTGAGGGGAGATGGCAGATGGGTTGTTGTTTGTTGTTGTTGTGGTACCAAACCCTAATCCTGCTGCTCTTGGTGAAGTGCAAAGGTGTCGAGTTTGTGTAATGAGGGAGAGAGAGTGAGAGAGAGAGAGTGTGTGTGTGTGAGAGATTGGGGCCCACACAAGAGTGGCAAGGTCTGAATTTGGTGTCTTGTACACACTTGATTTGTTGCCTAATTGAAAGGGCCCAAGTCCAAGTGTAAGGCAAGTGGAGAAATTTCCTAGGCACCTTATGTCCACGAATATCCTCCCAGAAAAGGATTCGGAGGGATCTTATACCTACTGCTTAATAGTCAAAGGAATCTCAATTAGGGTCTTCGGAGGGATCTTATAACTACTCCTTAATAGTCAAAGGGATCTCAATTAGGGTCTTTGGAGGGATCTTATACCTCTACCTTAATAGTCAAAGGGATCTCAATTAGGGTCTTTGGAGGGATCTTATACCTATTCCTTAATAGTCAAAGGGATCTCAATTAGGGTCTTCGGAGGGATCTTATACCTATTCCTTAATAGTCAAAGGGATCTCAATTAGGGTCTTTGGAGGGATCTTATGTATAGGTAAGGGCTGAGGAATGGTTGGGTGGTACTGAACTCAGTAGCACCCACCAATTGGGAGCCCAAGTTGGGGTGCGCTCTTGATATCAGTTCCCAAAGTACCATAGTACCTTTACCATTTTGGCAACAAATTGTCGAATATTTAATTAAATTTGAAATCTTAACTTTGGCACTTGGTTTTTTAATTTTGAAAATTTCGACAAGTAATGGTTATAGCAAATAATAAACTGGGTCTTTTTAGTGTTATAGAACAAACAATTGTGTCTGCGATTCAAAACCTGACAATAAACAAAAAATAATTTAATTTATGCCGAAATGGTAAAGGTACTACGATAAATGCCTGCCCAAGGGTTGGAGCCAAGGAGTGCTTACTTTGGGAGTGCCTCACCTTGAGGGCATTGCATGTAGGGTAATGCCCTTGTTGTCTGCTTGTGTTAGTCTTTTGTTACAGAAAAGATGATGGTGAACTATGCTTATGATTCTCATATTATATTTCATCTTGCAAAGATATGTTTATGGTTCTCATCCTATATGTCATCTTGCAGAGAAAATGATGATAAATGGTGGTTTTTTGTCATTTAAAAATAAAATAAAATAAAAACTATTGCAAAAAGAAAGGGCAATGATAGTTGGTTGTCCTTTTTTTATTTTAAGAAAATTATTAATGTAAAGGAATATATTATTTAAATAATCAATCTACATTAATCATTTACAAAAGAAATAATTAATGTCCAAAGATTTATTTATTAATAAATTATTTCTAAATTATTTGTTTATTCTTGAACTTTGTATGTCAATCTTGTTTTGGTGCATCATTAAGATCCCTCATTTCATCATATCAAGGAAAATGAAAAGAGTCTCAAAGTAGGTTTGGATTAGTGTTGTTTGGATATATCAAAAAATCTGGATATGTATATGATTAGAGGTTGGATATGCACCTAAATATATTTGGAATCTAGGTTTTTTTATAATATTCAGGATTGTACATATCCGGTGGAAGGCGTTCAATCAATAATCAGTATTCATGCATATTCACATGTCCTTGTGTGATCATCAAGATGCCTATTCACCAACTAAAGTTATTAGGGGCCCGGATATAGATTGTGGGATTATGCATATGCATATTTGGTGCTTAGGGTTTAAGGTTCAAATATGGAGCTTGTGCTAGGGTTTTGGGTTTTAATTTAGGTTTGGTCTTTTTCCAAGCTACTGCAAAGCTTGAATGTGTGTCATCTCTAGTTGTTGTCACAAGATTTTCATTGCAGGTGTTGAACATCATTGAACTTTTGATGTTATTAAATGTTGAGCTTTCGGCGTCATTAAGTGTTGAATCATTAAGTTTTGGCTTTCGATGTTGTTGAATGTTGAACTTTCAACTTTCAATGGTGTTGAGGATTGAGAGTTGTGTTAAGTGTTGAACTTTTGGCTATGCTAAATGTTGAGCTTCTTTAGCTCGAGGAGCTATGTCACTTCTTTTCTAAAATTTGTTGCATGACTTTCATTTTTCATGTTCAATCTTTTTTGTTTGTGTTCAACAATTTGTGGTTTTTCATGTTTGGCTATACATTTTTAGTCTCCTTCGTCTTTGCTCGATAAGTTTTCGTCACTATCTTTTGTTTTTTGTTTTTGTTGAATTTGGGTTATTATTTATGAATTGTTTTGTTGTTTTTTCATGAGACACATTAGGGTTTAAGAACTTTGCATGTTGTATGTGCACAATGCACATTCCTACTTTCGACATTTCTACAATTATGTTTTTTATAATGCAACTTTTGTCTTTTGTGAATTACGTGAATTATAGTGCAACTTCCATCTTCAAGCTAGATTTCCATCATTGCATTTCCATTGTGCAATATATAGGTTCTATTTTTTTATTTACTTTTTAAATTGTGTAATGTTTTTCTTCTATTTTCTGTCTTCCAACTATGCCCTATGCTTTTGCATTTCCATCACAATGGAGTTTTTGTCTTTCAACCACTATAGACATAGTGGATTTTTTATCTCCAACTACTACAACACTTCTCAAATACAATGCAACTTGTCTTTCTACTATAGTGTTTTTACATTTCAATTGCAGTGCAACTTTAAGCTTGTAGCCACTTTCAGTAATGTGAATTTTGAAACTTCCTTGCTTTGTCATTTAAAAAAAAATTGTTTCTCGATTTCCCTTGTTTTGTCAAAATAGGTTCTAAGGTTTTGCAAGATTCAAGCAATAAACAATTTTAGGTAAGTTTCCATCTACTCAAGTTCTTTTTGTTTTTGTTTTTTTTTGGTTAGGTGTCAGGTTTTTGCTTTATGCTTAATATATTGGTTGAAAAAGATTTTTTGTTAGTTGAGTCCATCAATTGGCGGTGTTGGAGAAAATCAACCCACACCATCAATTTTTAATGAGAAGAACATGTATATGCATGCCGATGTAATAGATTTTCTTGCTGCAACTCATTTTTCTATTGCTACAACAAGTTCAATTAAGCTTGAAATTCAGTAGCTCATAAATATATAAGCCGAAGTTGTAGCTTGGAAACCACATAGTTAGGGTTCACTATGTTGGGGTTTTTTTTGTTATCAATGACAACTTACCTATGGATGTTGAGAACCCAAAAATGTTGCGGTGCATTATTTACAGATTTGAACAAGCAAGTGTTCTTGATTTATGCCAAAGATCTACTCTATGAAAATGACTTATCAAGTATAGTAAGTTTAATGGGATCATTCCCATGAAAAACCACATTGAATTTGCACATCCAAGGTTGGTTGCTAGCAAACAATTGGCCATTAATGTTGAGAAAATTAATAAATTTGCCAAGGTAATTAACCATAATCAACAATTAGTAAAGAAGTGGTTTGGCTCGACTTGTTGTGCAATCATTGTTGAGTCACAACAACAATTTCTTGAAAGTTTGGCAATGTATATATATAAGGGGTAGAGGGCCCTTTCCACTTGTGAAAATATTTGGTTGTGGAGGTTGGTTTTATGTCAGTGCTCACATGTTGTTTTTCCTTCTTGTTCTACTTTGGTGGAAGAAGTGATTCTGATGATGGTCACAAAAACCATGAATTTGCATGTGTTACTACATCTTGTCAAAACATTCATTGTCTTTGCCAATTTTGATTTCTAAATGTCCAAAGGCAAAATGAACACATTTGTCCTAGTAATTAATTATTTGAGTGATTCTTGGAACCTTATGCATGTTATTATTGGTTTATTTGAAGTTCATGAAATTGCAAGACTTTCCATGGCTGGTCCATTATTTGATGCTATGGAAAGCTATTATAAGAACTATTATAAAACTTTCACTATTGCTATTAGTTTGACACAAATTTGGGAGGTTGACATTAGAACCAATACTGATGTTGTTGATGATTAAATGATGTTAAAGTCTTCATCTTTCAAAATAACATGTGAGTTGAAATTGTTAAGGTGATTAAACCTTTTTTGCAATTTCTTTAAACTTATGATGGCCATAAGGTTCACAATATGCTAGCCATTATGCTTGATCTTCATTTCAAAAGTTTGAAGGTTGTGGAAAATTATGTGGGATGTGGGGCTTGCATTTGTCTTGCATGTGAATATGATGCAACTGTAGTAATTCCTTTTTTGATGATAATATTTGAAATATTAAACCCTATTGTTGGGTAGATGCAAACTACGGTGGCTCATTTTTTGCATCCTTATGGACTTTCTATAGAATGTACTCTATTCAAATGCTAGAAACACATTATAAAATCATTAATTTGAAAAAAAATTTATGGATTAAGATCACCAACTTGAATAAAAATATTTATTAAGTGGTGAAATTCAATAAACACACACCAATCATATAGTAATGGACATTTAAAATGGACATTTGGCTTATAATTTGGATTCTGCATTAACATTTGAATGCATTTTTATTATAATTTCATTTCGATATTTTTTGTAGGGATTCAATATATGATACATGATGGAAAACAAATATGGATTGAAAAAAAGTACAACAAAAACTTTAACCAATAAGTAATTATGGACTTTTGAATGACTAGATTTGGGCCTTATTTTCAAAAATCCCAATCTTGGGCATTTTTTGTTGGATTGATATTTCTTTCCCCCTAACATGTATAATAAATAGTTTTCAAGATGGGCAGCCTTTCATATGGACTTTATTAATTGATTAGTCACCACATAGGACCCATTCAACATTGGTTTTTTTCATTTTTTTCCATTCTAATGTTGAATTTTCCATTTATATAGACTTTTGGGATTAGGATTCTTGCCCCTTTTGAGCCACTATAGCTTGCATTTACCTTGTTCAAACATGTGTAGTAATAGTTGTTGGATCAATTGCTGGATCTAGTGATTTCATATAAGAAGATCATAATATATTTGGTGTGCGCACATCTATGGAAGAATCTTTGTGCACACTTGTTGGAGAGTTTTTTTTGTTCAAGAGGTTATTTATAACTCCTATTACATGTGTTGATCCCGTAGCTTAGTGGCGGATTCATGAGAACTAATTCCCAAATGTTGGCTTCCTTACCAAACAAGTCGTGGGAATCTTAGGGTCATAGATTGAAACTGAACAAATGTTTTGTCTTGCTAGCGTGTTAACAATTTTAAGATGTTATAAATTGCAAGTGGATAATTTAGATTGCATCATCATTATGGTGAAGAATTGGCTCGATAATCCTCAATTGAATTGTTCATAGAATAAGGATTTGACAAAATTTATGAAACTTGAAAGTTTATTAGCTGAAGAAAATTATGATTTGATTGAGGAATCAAATTATTTTGAATAAGTAGAATTGGACAATGATTAAAAGGTAAGATCAAAATTTGTTTTCTTGTTTTTTGGGCTTCTTTTATATTGTTAGAATTTCAAACATGAATAATGGTTTGCATTTGGAAGAACTTGTGTTGAGCCTATAAGGTGTATTTCTAGAGCTCATCAACAATAGAAATGATGGAGTTTTGGTTGTGTTGTGCGGGGTTGGATGCTACGAGGTAATAGGTGGGGTGTGGTTGGGGTAAGAATCTTGTGTTGCACATTAGGCAAAGTTCTTTAAAGAACTAGGGTTCGACTCCCCCATAAGTTTTTAGTTTTGTAGAAATGTTTTTGCTTTTGTAAGACAAATGTGTGATTGCAAAAAAAATTCATAACCTTAAAATTTTATCTCTAAATGTTGTACATATTTTATCGTTAATCTAAGTTTGAAAATTGACAAATCCATATCTGCCAAATGACAATATATATATATATATATATATATATGTTATAACAAATGCATTTGTTAATTATTTTTTATACAAATTCTTATGTTATAGTTTTTAAAAAAAATGCCATATTGATAACCTAGGCATAACTTCAAATCTTCATGTCCAGACAACATTGGTTTGGATGTTTTAGAAAAGTTGTTTGTCTTTGGCTAGAATGAACCAACCTTATGACTACATTAGTTGGCCATTTTATCTTTAATATGGGGTGGTTTTTTTCATTGAGTTCTTGACCTTTTTTTAACCAACATAATATTATAATCAATGTTTTTGGTTGTTAACTTTTGGTTTATTTCATTTTTCTTGGCCTTTTTCCCCAACCCTAACCTTTATACTACCCTCGCACTTAGTTACCCTACAAATTTAATTACCCTATTCACCTACATCTTGGCCTTACCTGTTTACCTACTTTCTATCCTTTACTAGAAAAACTTTTACTAATTAGCAAAACTTCTATCTCTTTTTGGCTAAATCTTTATTTCTCCACAAAACTTTTATATATTTTTGGTTAAACCTTTTTTTCATGGTTAAACCTCTATCATATGGCAAAAAACTTTACTCCCTGGTTAAACCTTAACTAAGAATATATAAATGTTCTATCCAATTACAAACCTTTGTCTTTTAATTTATTGGTTAATCCTTCTACCACTTGGTAAAATCTTTACTTTTTCCTAGCTAAACTTCTATTTTTCAGTAAAATCTTTTATTTTTTGGTTGAATTTCTACCTCTTAGCAAAACCTTTATTTTATTTTTGGCAAAATTGTTATTTTTTCTTAGTAAAACTTTTACCTTTTGATAAAACATCTTTGGTTTTTGGTTAAACTTCTATTCTTGGTAAAACTTTTATTTTTTCCTCACTTTAAAACCTCTATTTTTTAACAAAACCTTTTTTATTTTAAACTAAACCTTTACCTCTTGATAAAACTTTTGTATTTTCCTAGTTAAATTTGCGTTATTAGTGGGCTAAATTTTTACATTTCAACAAAATCTTTGTACTTTTTGGCTAAATATTTATGCTTTATGGCAAAACTTTTATGTCTTGGTAATTTATTTTCTTTTTTGCTAAACCGCTACCTTTTAGCAAAACCTTTATTTCATCATGGTTAAACCTTGCTTCATGTGAAAACCTCTATTTCTTCTGGGTTAAATATTTTCTGTTTGGCAAAACTTATATTTTCTGGTAACACCACTTTACTTCTTAACAAAACTTTTCTACTTCTTAGTTAAACATGTACCTTTTGGCAAAACCTACCTACCCACCCATCATCATACTTGCCTATACACTTGAAGATTGAATTTCGATTGATGAAATTATAATGTAAAAGGTAAGTATTACAAATAGCCCACTAATATTTATTTTAATGCTACTCAACCCGTGATGACAATAAGCCACTAGCCCCAAATGTGGGTATTACAATCATTGAAAATATTTTGGTGGAAATTTTAAACTTAATTCACCTCCATTTTGAACCATTTAATGCACAAGATGTACTTTTTTTAATTAAGCAATAAACACCCAATTTAATTAAGCAATAGGCTTGATAAATTTAAAGTTAAAGGGTTTAGGGTTCATAGGGTTTACCCTTAGACATTTATGAGTTTTTTCACATTTTAAAAATATTAATTAAAATCAATCTTAGGTTGGATTTTGGGTGAAATTTTTCATTTACACATATTTGCAATAAGACTCATTTTATTTCTTTTGAAAATGAGTAGAGAAGGTCTCAAGTTGGGCTTTCAACTTGGAGAGACCACACTAAAGGTAAGAGAATAAATTTTTATTTCTTTCATTTAATTTTTTCATTTCATGATGTTTCATTTTAATGCATCATTCACTCCTAGAAAATCATTTTTATGACATTTGTATATGTTTATATATTTGTTAATTTTTATGACATCTACCACTATAATTGTTTAGGAATGTATATAATTATTTTGGGGTAATTAGCTTTAAACTTAAGGGCTGTTGTTTTTATTCATTCAAATTTTTATTTGATTAACTTTATAATTCAAAGCATAATTAGTTGTTCTAAAACATTTTTGTTTTCCATTTGTCTATAGTTTTTTTTAATATAAAAGTTCAATATTTTCTATGGTTTATAATAAATTTATGATTTATAATGTTATATAACTATTGAATAAAAGAGTTAAAATATTCTGAAATTTATTGTGTTATTTACTTGAATGTTATTTTAACACAATTTAAATAAATAACACAATACTAAGTCTTATTTGAATTGTGTTAAAAGAACATTTAATTTTAATAATTTGACAATACCTTCACCTAGGTAGCAAGAAATAAAGAATGTAAATGTTATTTTAACCAAAACCCTTAGTGGTGTTTTCACTATTTTCTCATGTTGCACCAAAAGTGGTGATCAATCACCAGAGGGTTTAACCAAATCTAATTACAAAACATATAGAGAAGTAAAAAATCTAGGAATTCAATATGTTGGCCAACCATTAGATTTTACTAACTAAATATTACAATTTAAAATGTTTAAAAAATTGAAAATCCAAAAATCTTGATGATTTCATAAATGTGGTGATTTTTTTGGAAAAAAATTCCAAACAGTTCTCTATACCATGTTATTGAAGATTTTTTTTATAAAAGAAAAATGCCAAAAAAAATCACTATAATTCCATATAAATACAATTAAAATGTAGGTTTAGGGTTCATTTGAATAAATGTTCAATCTAAAGTTTAATGGTATTATTTACTTCTTGAATTTCAAACTTGCAATATTGGTATGTAATTTCACAATCAAGTTTTTATTAATAGGTTTTTTAATATGATAGTTGACAATATGTTTAAATATTATAACTTACATAAAAGTATGATAAATTATTATTATTAATATTTTTTAGTTTATTTCATATTTTAAATATTTCCTATTGCATTTGGTCCATTAGATGCAAATATTGCGTTTGGTGGAGATGATGTGTTTAAGTAAATGTTAAATGATGAAAGAACAAACTTTTGTAATACCTGCATGTAATCAAATCCTATCAAATCAAAGGGGGGCTTTTGGTGAGGTTACATAATACATTTTTATGTACATATTGTGAGAAGGTTACTATGGTAACATTACATTACAAGAATAGTGACATAATTACATTTGTGGCCACATTAAAAGCGACTTTAAACTTTCAATGATGCAAGCATTGCAACTTGAGGATTGAAAACAAAATGAGGCATGCCTATACTTGATGTTTGCATGTAAAGATGAAGATATTGCTAGTTAATTTTCTTTTAATTTAATTTGTTTGTAGTGGATTGAAACATGCATGTGGAATATGACATAGTGTGACAAGGAAAATATATTACAAATTGGGAAAATAAAAATTTGTGGAAAATCAAAAAATGTATAAAAAGTGAACATGGCACAAAAATGTTGGTGCAATACAAAAATTTCCCATCTCAAGCTAGGCTACAATGGCTTAACACTATGCTCTAAGGTGCACCTTTATTCAAGGAAAAGTCATAAAAATGCTCATGTTTTCTTTTATAAGTTTTAATTTTGATGACCTTTGTTGCATGGTGATGGGTGAAAAATTGTTGAAGTTAAAGGGCAACTGAACCACATTTGTCACAAAGGCCTCCTTTGTGCTATTTTGAAGCCAAGTGACTAAAAGAAAACTAGTGTCATGATTCAATTGTATGATGGAAAAACAATGTAATAAAAGGTTAAGTGTTTGCAAATTTATTAGTCATGATTCATGGTTTTTGTTCATGACTTGCATTTCTTTATCTTGATTAGACATGTTGGATTCAAAATTCCAATTGTGAGCACCCCATGTGAGACTAAAAGGATTTGCATAACCAAGTTTATTCACCTAAATTGTTTCAATTAAATCATCATCCTTTTCAATTCATCAAATGGTGCATAGTGCATGCGATAAACTCCACCTTCCACAAGGATATACTAGTGATGTGTAATAATTTGTTAGATGTTAATTTTACCAATAAAGGTTGTTCTTTTTTGAAGTGTTGTGCTCCAATTTGAATTTAATTCCATTTAGTTTCAACCTTTTTATTTGTTCAGTCAATTTTTTTTTCATTACGAATTTGTTGAGCTTGTAAGTTGTTCAAAAATGTGAACATTCATGGCTTGGGTTTTCCAAAAATGGCAATTTTGGAAATAAACAAAGAAGTTTTATCAAGAGGCAAAAGTTTAGTCAAGAAAATATAAAGGTTTTGTTAATAAAAAAAAAGGTTTTGTTAAAAGGTAAAGGTTTAACCAAAAAAAAAAGTTTTGCCAAGAGGCAAAGGTTAAGCCAAGAAATTTTTAAAAAAAAAGTTACAAAGGTTTATCTAGGAAAAGATAAAATTTTTACCAAGTGGCAAAGGTTTAGCCAAAAAGAGACCAAAAAGAGACAAATGTTTTATTAAAGGGTAGAGATTTATAAATTAGGAAAATATAAAAGTGTTGTTGATAAATAAAGGTTCAACTAAGAAACAAAAAGGTTTTGCCAAGAGGCAAACGTTTAGCTAAGAGGAAATATACGTTTTTTCAAGAGGTAGAGGTTTAACCAAAAATATACAAAGGTTTTGTCAATAAGTAAAGGTTTTGCCAATTGGTAGAGGTTTAATTAAGAAAAAATAGGTTTAACCAAAAATATATAAAAGTTTTGCCAATAAGTAAAAGTCTAGCTATGAAAAAATAAAGATTTTGCCAAAAGATAAATGTTTAGCCAAGAATGGGTGGGGGTGATGGTAGGTTTGGCAAGTAGAGATAGATGGGTGGGATGTAGGTAGGAAGATGGACCTGATAGTTAAGTAGCTTGGGTGGGGAAGGTGGGTAGATGGGCAAATTTTTTTTTATGCGTAGGTAGGCGAGAAAAAAAAGTGACCCAATTTCAATTCTTGCAAAAGGTTCAATAATTTGGATGGATTCAAGTTCATCCAAAATGGAACTGGTGTAGTCATGAAGGTTGGGTTAGTCAAACCATTCTTAAGGAGTTTGCAAAAGAACCCTTACCCCTCCCATGTTCTAGGATTTATATATGTTTAGGTCCATTATAACCTTTGACTTATGCTTTGATAAACTCTTGGTCAAACACAACTTGATGGGTGACATTTCCAAAATAAAAGGTTGTATCACAAGTCTTAAGCCCTTTAATGTAGTAATGCACTAGTGTTCGTTGGGTTCCTAGATCGTCGGGCAAGAACTGGTTGTCCTGGATCTCGGTACTTAGAACTTACCTGGACCCAAGTTCATTTTTGGGAACTAGGTAGAATTGGATCCAAAGGTTTCATCAAGGTTCTGGAACTCGGGTGGGAATCAACCTTTGATTTTATAAGGTTTTAAAATCAGAACTAGACTTGTGGTCTAGTTCCACCTTGTGATTTTAATTGGAATCAAATTGGGTTTTTGATAAAAATTCGACTCTAGTTCCAATTCCAAAGTAGGAATTTAGGGTGAATTTTTAAGATTGAGGCTTTTCCTTTTTATGATTTGTGTTTTTTTGTTATTGATTGTTTTTGTTTTTTTTGTTGCTTGTTTGCCATCACCATTATTTTAAAAAATTCAAACTACTTGTTTTTTTGCACCAATCTTTTTTACTTATGGGTGAGTTATTCACCAACTTTTTGTGATGTTGTTATTACTTGTCCTTTTGCTTTGATTATCAACACTATATTTTATAGTTGATGTAAGGGTTATGTGTTGTTTTCATGGTCTTTGCTTTCTTGGTGGCAACAATGGTGGTTGCAAGTTGAGGTGTTATGATGGTGGTGATGGTCATTGCAATGGTTAATTGGTAAGTGTGTTTCCTCTTGCTTTGGTCATCATTTTTTAAAGATGTTCGTCTTTTTGCTTCGGTCATTTATATGATTCAAAAAACACTTATGGGATTGCAAGAATGAAATATCATTATGCTTCATAACCTATGTGAATTGAAAAAAATACTTGTGAGCCAATGGGTGGGAAATATCATTTTGTTTTGTCATTTATGTGAATTGAAAAAAAAATCATTTGTGAACCCACAAGTATGCAATATCATTTTTTTTCTTTTTTTGTGTGAGTAAAAAAAACCATGTGTGCAATCTCATTTTCTTCACCTATGTGAATAAAAGAAACCACTTGTGAGCCCATTATTATGCAATCATTTCTTTTACACCATGTGCGTTGAAAAAAACAAGTTGTGGGTCCACAAGTGTTAAATATAGTTTCTTATCTTCATTTACATGAGTAAAAAAATCACGAGGACCAAATATCTTATCATGTTTGTTCACCCTCTTATTTTGGTTGTGACCTTCTTGTTGCTCTCAATGTAATCTTTGACATTAGTCCTCTTGTTGGTGTTTTCTTAGGGTTTATGTTTAATCATTTATAATTATTTTTTCATCAAATAAAAAAGAGAGCATTTTCAAGTTTTGAAACTAGAACTGCCAATTATGAAATCGGGACTCAAAACTAGTTCAATTTCAAATTAGGTTTCAATTTTCTAAGGTTTTGAGTTGTTTTTCATATTGGGACCGGAATTGAAGGTTATGGAACCAATAACTCACATTGGTTCAATTTGAAACTAGCTTTTAGAACTGGGACTGAAATTGCCCTAAAAAAGTGAAACTAGAATCAATTTTTGATTTCTTAAAAAAAAACCAGAACTAAGACCAAAACCAAATTCCAATTCCTTAAATGAAAAGAACCAAAATTGAATTAGAACCAAAAGCTTTTAAAATTTTAGGAATTGAAATTGACAATTCCTCTTAGAACCTAAGAACCAACCAACACTGAAATACACCCAGCCTAGCATTTTAGACTCTGAAGAAAGCACCCAAAAGTTAATATTCCAATCTCTCACCTAGAAATAGGAAGAATCTTATTCTTACAAGGTGTAAGGTCCATCTGCTTCCTAAATAGGATGATGCAAAAGATCTTGATGCAAGTATGTATAACATTATGACAAAGTTTGCCTTGTGCTTTATGGTGGTGGGTACGCGTGTGGGTGGGGTATATTCTCAAAATGTGGGGTCAGATGAAGCCCTGGGCTGTTTTGATGAGAATTTGCATCAGGATTGTGTGTATAAGTGTCAATAGTCATATGGCATGTAAATCCAGTGTCCATGCAAAGCATTTACACTTACACGTCCAAATTTTTTACACTTACACTTATCTTGTTGCAGTGTATATATATATATATATATATTTACACTTACATGAGGTCAGTGTACATAATTTGTCAAATACACTTACCTGCCCCCTGTAAATGGTTTGGGGCATGTAAGTGTAAATACTAAAATTATTTGCAAACTCACCCTTCTTTCAGGGGTATCCATAAACTAAGAAAATTTTATTAAATCTGGGAATGAAATGCTGGAAATCAGCATTTAATGCACAAGGTTCAAGACTAATTATAGTAGCTTTACAAGTAGGAGCAGTGAAAATGTATGCAGCAACAGTGGCGGCGCTAAAGAAAAAGGAAAGACATGGTGAAACTCAGTTGACCATAAAAACTGACGTTCCCCTAATCCCCCACCCTTGAATGCTAATGTTTTTAATTTTTTTGAATCACACCCTATTTATGATCAAACTCAGGGTTCTAGTGTCGTTTTTCTTACCTTATAAATAATTTTATTATATATCTTTAATGACCAGACCTTCTTGCAAAGTCATATGAATTAGTTGTGGGAGCATAACTATAACTATTATACACTTGCATGAAGTGTAAATAAATTTCATTATGGGATTTGCACTTACATGGAGTGTAAGTTCCAAACCATTTACATGCACCACACTCGATTGCATCACAAAAGATAATAAGATATCATATGTAATAGTGATTTGTTCATCTCCTTACGTGATTTGCTTCATGTTTCTAGGGTCCAAATTTTATAAGGAATATCAAAGTATTGACACCATGTCACTTCTTTTGTATTCTTTTACATAGTCTCATTTGACTACGCAAAAACTCAAAATGGATGAGTTGGTGGTGGGTTTAAGTCCTAAGTTTTATGTTATCTCCTCTTAGGGCTCTTCATTGTGTGTTCTGTGTTTTGGAGTGTGGTCTTTTGTTTGGGCTTCAGTTCTTTCTTTTTTTCTTCTCTTGTTCCCTTGTTCCCTTGCTAGGTGTTTTTCTTTTATTTATTATGTGAACATGTGATATGATCAAAACCTAGGCACATTTTTCCTGGAATAGTATAACATGCATAACAAAATAAATAATTAAAAAAAAAAACCATGCAGAACATGAAAAATCACATAACGTGGTGATGTTTTGATCGTATGGTGCAAAAACACAACCAGAACTGAGACTGATTTTTGGAACTGGTTCTGGAAGTGGAATCAGAACTAGAAATGGAATTGGATAAGAACTAATATCACACTGGGTTTCTGGTTCAATTTATTTATGTGTGGAACCAGACTCAAAATGGAAACTGGAATTGTAAGACTATAAGTATGGGGCTAACCAGAGGGTAACTGGCAAATTAATTGTCGGTTCTGGTTACATGGAATTAAACTGGATCTGGGTCTGATTTTCAGAACTGGAATTTATGTTTTTAAGAATCAGACCTGTTCCATTTTTGTTGTGGAACCAGAACCAGAATCATTTTAATGTGTTTTTTTTTGAACTGGAACCTGTCTAATATCATAGTACCTTTTCAGGTTTGGCATCTTGTTGTCGAATAATTATTTTGTTTTGAAAAATTGATTTTAATGCATAAATATATATATATTTAAAATTTTGACAAAACTTCCTTGAAATTAAATAAAATCTGCATATTATCCATCACCAACATTCAGAATAAATGTTTTTGCTTCACAGCACAGGTTTTGATCTTAGATCCTCCTCTGTAAGAAATATGACACTAATTCTTTATAAAAGTCAAGAACATGCAACACTGGTTTTGACCTAGAATTTTAAC
>Ga0116229_10001640_pt1 | contig 35392 bp, 25 predicted proteins | sample S1TSphgellanicum_3_FD_87313 | JGI IMG/M metagenome (GOLD analysis project Ga0116229, IMG submission 87313) | Host-associated microbial communities from peat moss isolated from Minnesota, USA - S1T2_Fc - Sphagnum magellanicum MG | ecosystem: Host-associated > Plants > Peat moss > Unclassified...
CACGACCGGGGGCAACAGCCCTTCGAACCGCTCCCCTGTTTCCGGCAGCTCGGCCGACACGCGCGGGCGCTCGGCATGGACCTCGGCGCCGACATGGTGGGCGACCAGGCGGATGATCCGCTCGCCATCGGCCGGGCTCAGCCGCGCGCCGGTGTCCTCAAGGCCGCCCGCCAGGCGGTCGATCCAGAGCCTGCCGTCGGGGTTGAGCATCACCTCCACCACGCTCGCGTCGTCGAGGAAGCTCGTGATGGCGGGACCCAGCGCCGTGCGCAGCATCCGCGCGCCGCGCGCGTAGCTCTCGGATCGAAGCGCGATGGTGGTCACAGGCGAAACCCCTGCATCCCGCGCCTCGAAGCGAGGCGGCCTGGGTGCTGGGGTTGATCAAGAAGCGCCCAAATGTGGGCGGTTCAACAGGGCTGAAGGCGTAGTAGGGCTCTGGCGTGCGAAGACAGGCGAACGGCGGTTTCAGCCCTTGGCATCGGCCTCGCCATCGGCGTCTGCAGCGGGCGCGATGTCCTCGACCACTTCCTTGGCGAGGCTCCGGCCCGTCTGGTAGCGGCGGCCGAGCGCCTGCATGAAACTCTCATAGCGCTCGCGGCCCTTGGCCTGGGCCGAGGCCTGGGCGCTGTCGGCCAGCGGCGGCGTGGCGGTCAGCCAGGCCTTCACGAACAGGCCGATGGCCTCCAGGGTGATGGTCTGGTCGCGCTCCAGCCGCTCGATTTGGCGGCTGATCCGATCGAGGCGCCGGGTGAAGGCGGCTTCCACGCGATCGGCGCCGTCGGGCGACAGGAAGGAGGCGACGGCGGCCTCGACGATGGCGGACTTAGAGATTTTACGCCGGCTGGCCAGCTCATCCAGCGCCTTGGTCGTCTTCGGATCGAAATAGAGGTTGAGCCGGTCCTTCATGGTCAGAGCGCTATGCCGTCGTCAGGGTCCATGGATGCCTGCCGCGCCGTGGCGCGAACGCGACTGACCAGAGTGCGGGCGCGAACATTGTCTTCATCGTCGCCTTCGGCGGTGTCTGTCTCCGGCTCGGCCTCGCGCGGTGGCGGCGGATCGACGGCTTCATGGGCCGGTAGTTCCGGCTCGCGCCGAATGCCGGCGTTGGCGGCGTCGCTGTCTTCAGCGTCGCCGGGCCCCGGTGCGGGTGTAGCAGTCGGCGTTGGTGTGACTGCCTGCTGGCTCCAATCGTCGGGTGGCCGCTTGATGGTGTGATCGGCGCCGGCTCCGTGCTTGGGCGGCGGAAGAATCCGGGCCTGAAGTTGGCGATCTTCATAGTAGCGGGCCTTCTTCGCCCGGATCGGGAACAGGCCTGAGACCAGCACCAGCTCATCGGCTGGGGGAAGCTGCATCACCTCACCGGGGGTTAGAAGCGGCCGGGCCGTCTCCTGGCGCGAGACCATCAGATGGCCGAGCCAGGGCGATAGCCGATGGCCGGCATAGTTCTTTGCGTCGCGAATCTCCGTCGCCGTGCCCAGAGCGTCGCTCACCCGTTTGGCGGTGCGCTCGTCATTGGTGGCGAAGCTGACCCGCACATGGCAATTGTCGAGGATGGCGTTGTTCTGGCCGTAGGCCTTTTCGATCTGGTTCAACGACTGGGCGATCAGGAAGCTCTTGAGGCCATAGCCGGCCATAAAGGCCAGGGCGCTTTCGAAGAAATCCAGCCGGCCGAGCGCCGGGAACTCGTCGAGCATCAGGAGGAGCCTGTGCCGGCGGCGCTTACTCTCCAGCTCTTCGGTCAGTCGGCGCCCGACCTGGTTGAGGATCAGCCGGACCAAAGGCTTGGTGCGGCTGATGTCGGAGGGCGGGACGACCAGATAGAGCGAGACGGGCGATCCGGACTCGACCAGGTCACGTATCCGCCAATCGCACCGCGCGGTCACGGCCGCCACGACGGGGTCGCGATAAAGGCCCAGGAACGACATGGCCGTCGAGAGCACGCCGGAGCGCTCGTTCTCCGACTTGTTGAGCAGCTCGCGCGCGGCGCTGGCGACCACCGGATGGGGCCGGTCGCCCAGGTGGCGGGTGGTCATCATCGATTGGAGCGTGGTCTCGATCGGGCGGCGCGGGTCCGATAGGAAACTCGCCACGCCGGCCAGGGTCTTGTCGGCCTCGGCGTAGAGAACGTGCAGTATCGCGCCCACCAGCAGCGCATGGCTGGTCTTTTCCCAATGGTTGCGCTTTTCCAGGGCGCCTTCGGGATCGACCAGGATGTCGGCGATGTTCTGGACGTCGCGCACCTCCCACGGGCCGCGGCGCACCTCCAGCAAAGGGTTGTAGGCGTCGGACGCCGCGTCGGTCGGATCGAATCGCAGCACGCGCCCAAACCGGGCGCGCCAGCCGGCGGTCAGGCCGAAGTTCTCGCCCTTGATGTCGTGGACGATGGCGCTGCCGGGCCAGGTCAGCAGGGTTGGGACCACCAGGCCCACGCCCTTGCCGCTGCGCGTAGGTGCGAAACAGAGGACGTGTTCCGGGCCATCGTGGCGCAGATAGTCGCCTTGGTAGCGACCGAGCACGACACCGTCGCGGCCGATCAGGCCGGCTGTCTGGACCTCACGGGACGTGGCCCAGCGGGCGGAGCCATAGGTCGTTACCTCACGGGCCTCGCGGGCGCGCCAGACCGACATAGTGATTGCTACCGGGATGGCGATTAGGCCGCCGGACGCGGCGATGATGGCGCCCTCATAGAAGATCTCGCGCGCATAGGCGTCGAAGGCGTACCACCACCAGAAAAAGGCTGGCGGTGCATAGACCGGGAAATAGCCCAGCCGAAACCACGGCGCGCCGAGTTCAGGCTGGTAGGCTAGTCGCCAGGCCGTCCATTGGGTTGCGCCCCAGGTGGTGGCGAGCACGATGAATAGAACGAGGAGCACCTGGCCCCAGAGGATCTTGGTCGCTTTCATGGCGACGTAGGATCAAGGGCTACAAGTGAAAGGTCACAAGAGGGCCGAGGCTTTCATCGTGCGAGCGGCGGCTGGAGCGCACGAATCGGACAGAGCTCAACATCACCGCCATGACTGCGCTCGAAGGAGCAGCGGCAGACGTAGCAATGATTGGGATAAGTGTGGATCGTAGCTGTTCGCCAAAGGGCGTCCTTCGTCCTTCTCCGCCAGCGGCTTGGCTGTGCCCCAACAAACTATTCAGCCATTGAAGGCAGCACGATCCCACGGGCTCCCATAGGCTTCGTCATACGGTGATCGATTGCGTTCGGGACAGCTGACACAGCCAGCGACCCGTTCGGATGGGCAAGATGCGCCAATTGCAAGCCCTGGCTCCTATCTTCGGGGGGAACGCGGTCGATGAGCGTCTCTCGAAGAGGGGTCACGCAAGCCCAACGGTTGCGACCGCGTGTTACGGGGAACTGATTATGAAACCTCTCGTTGGCGCGGCGTTTCCGGCCCGCCGGGCAATATCGTTTGTAGCTGCCGCCCTTTGGTTATGCGCCGGCCCGGTCGGGGCGACCGAACTCGGTCCCGCCCCCCTGTTTTTGGGTCCCTCGGCCAGTGACGCCGCCTGGCGAAACTATGTGCACGCGGCGTCAACGCCCACGCCGGCAAGCGAATTCGGTCCTCTCTACGCGGAGGTCGAGACAAGGCGGTTGTTCGCCGACGAGAAGCTCTTCGCCGACGCCACGCCCCGCCGGAGCCCTGAACAGATCTTGGCGGATTACCAGGCGGGTGTCCCATGGAGCAATGAAGCCCTGAAAAGCTTCGTGATGGCCAATTTTATCCTGCCGTCCGACACGGCGACCGCTCCGGCGACAGCAATCGACACCGCGCCCCTGCGTGAGCACATCGACCGTCTATGGCCGCGGCTGACTCGGCCGGGGCGCGAGGCTGAGCCGGGTGGGTCATCTTTATCCTTGCCTGAGAGCTATGTCGTCCCGGGCGGCCGGTTCCGCGAGCTTTACTATTGGGACAGCTATTTCACGATGCTCGGGTTGGCCAAGGCGGGCCGCTCAGCCCTGGTCGAGGCCATGATCGACGACTTCGGCTCGCTGATCGACCGCTATGGCCACATCCCGAACGGAACGCGCACCTACTACCTCAGCCGGTCGCAGCCGCCGTTGTTTTACGCCATGGTGGGCCTGTCCAAGGCGACGAGCCCGGCGATACGCCGGCGACGGCTCCGCTGGCTTAAGCAGGAGTACGCTTACTGGATGGCGGGCCGAAACGGACTCAAGCCTGGCGAGGCGCGCCTACACGTCGTCGCCATGCCTGACGGCTCCGTTCTGAACCGCTACTTTGACATCGCCGATAGCCCGCGGGACGAGTCCTACGCCCAGGATGTTGCGCTCGCTGCAAGGTCCGGACGTCCGGCCGTCGAGGTCTATCGCGATCTGCGCGCCGCCGCGGAAAGCGGGTGGGATTTCAGCTCCCGCTGGATGGCGGATGGCCATTCCCTGGAAACGATCGATACAAGCGACCTCGTCGAACCGGATCTCAACAGCCTCCTCTATGGCCTGGAGCGCGCGATCGAGAGCGGGTGCCGCCGGCAGGGTGACAACGCCTGCAGCGTCCGTTTCGGTCGCCAAGCAGACCGGCGGGCCTCGGCGGTTCGCCGGTGGCTTTGGGATGACGGCGGGGGGCTGTTCCGTGACTTCGATTGGCGGCGCGGTCAGCTTAGGCCAACGATCAGCGCGGCGACTCTCTATCCGTTGTTCACCGGACTTGCGACGCAAGAGCAGGCGCGGCGGGTCGCTAGCATGGTCAACACAAAGCTCCTTGCCCCTGGCGGCTTGCGCACCACGACCACGTCCACAGGCCAGCAGTGGGACCGGCCAAATGGATGGGCGCCCCTGCAGTGGATCGGCGCCGAAGGCTTGGCGCGATATGGGGAGCGGCGGTTGGCCGATGAAATCCGCTGTCGATGGCTCAACACCGTTCAGCTCAACTACGGCACCAGCGGCAAGCTCATGGAGAAATACGACGTCGAGCTGGTGAGGCCGGGCGGCGGTGGAGAGTATCCGCTGCAAGACGGGTTTGGCTGGACGAACGGTGTCGTTGCGGACATGCATTGCCGCACCCACTGATAATTTTTTAGAGCTCGTGCTGGATTTCTCCGGGGGAGGCCGAGGCCAGCGCGTCTTTATGGAGATAGGGACCTACGCCCGCCATGAGCGTGGCTTTCGCGGTGAGACGTGGTTGGCAAAAACTATACCGTCGCCCTAGGCGCGGACCCTGAGGACGTGGACTCCAATCGCTCGGCGCGATTGGAGGCGCTTGCGTTGCGGTATCAGGGACCTCTGCTCCGCTACTTCGTGCGAAGAGGGTGCGCAGCGGACGTCGCCGAAGACTGTATGCAGGAAGTGTTCGTTCGGCTCGCGCGCACGGATGAGAAAACCGTGCAGAACGCGGAGGCCTATCTCTTCACAATTGCGTCCAGCGTCCTCATCAGTCGGGCTCGTAAGGCAAGGACCCATTACGACGCCCAACATCATCCGATCGAAGATTTTTCTTTAGTGAGCGGGGAGGCCGCGCCGGACCGCGTCTTAGAAGGGAAGGAGGCCCTCGGAAGGCTTGATGCAGTGCTGAGCGAATTGGCCCCTGATACACGCGAAATGTTCCTGCTTAATCGCGTGGACGGTCTGACCTATCATCAGATCGCGGCTCGCCATGGACTGAGCGTGAAGGCTGTCGAGCGTCAAATTGGCAAGGCCCTCAACCACCTGAGATTGCGGTTCCCTCGCCATGACTGAGACCAGCGACACCATTGGAGAAGTGGCGGTGGCGTGGGTGGTTCGCATGGCGTCGGATCAGCGGACCCGAGCCGACGAAGAAGCGTTCCGCGCCTGGATGGAAGAAGATTCCGCCCACGCCGAAGCCTATGCGGAATGCGCCGCGCTGTGGGACGATGTGGGGGCCATGGCCTCCTCCGACGAGGGCCGAACAACCCTTAAGCATCTCCGGCCGGCGCGCCGCGTGCCCGGCCAAATGACGCGTCGCGCCGCGATCTTCGGCGGCTCTGGAATTGCGGCGGCCGCGGCCAGCTTTGCGGCCTTCCTAGAGTTCCGTGGCGAGCAAACGCTGCAGACGGCGCCGGGCGAACAAAAGCGCTTTCAACTCGCCGATGGGAGCGATGTCCTTCTGAATACCGACAGCCGGTTGCGGATCAAAATGGCCCGTGGCGAGCGTCGGATTTTCCTCGATCGCGGTCAGGCCTTCTTCAAGGTCGCAAAGGATAAGTCGCGTCCGTTCCGCGTGTTCGTCGGCCACGACGAGGTGCGCGCGCTCGGAACCGCCTTCGAGGTGCGCCGACTTGGCGACGACGTGCAGGTGACGTTGGAGGAAGGGAGGGTCGCTATCTACCGCACCGGCGGCGCACCGCCTCAAACCTTGAGCGCCACACCCAATTCAGGGGCCGTTGGTGCTCACCCGACCTCAGCTGGCGCAACTGAACCCGTTGCTGTCCTGGCGCCGGGACAACAGGCGGTCGTGGCTCCCGCTCAGATCGTAGCGGTCCGCGAAGTCGATCTCCGCCGAACCCAAGCGTGGCGCTACGGCCGGATGATCCTTGACGACTCGCCCATCGGAGACGCCGTTGCGGATCTCAACCGGTACGGCGGCGTGCAGATTGTCCTGTCTGATCCGAAGCTCGCCGATATACGCGTGAGCGGGGTATTCCACACCGGAAAACCCGATGATTTTGTGAGATCTATCACCGAGGCGTTCCCCATTGAGGTCGCCCGACAGGACGAAAATACCATCGTCCTCAAGTCCCGCTAACGCCGGTTTTCGTCGTTAAAAATTCACACTTTTGCCTCGGGGGGCCCCGCCGCGACCGCGTCTTAGGGGGTTAGCGCACAACGCGTCGGGAACAGGGGTATATCAATGCTTAGGTCTAATATCGGGTTGCGGCCCGCCTTGATGGCAGGCTGCGCCATAATCGGTCTTGGTTCTGTCGTTCTGGCGACACCTGCCAGTGCGCAAGACGTGCAAGCCGCAAAGCCGGCCACGCCGAACACCGCATCGGCGCCCCCGGTTCAGCCGGCCGCTGGCACCGTTGACGCCTCAACCAACAACGTGTTCGCCGTCGGCGAAGTGGTCGTTACCGGCACCTCCGGCACGACGAACAAGTTCACCGCGCCCTATTCGATCTCTACGCTGAAGGAACAGGCGATCCTTGATAAGGCGCCTCGGGACCTGGCGGATCTCGTGCGTAACCAGCCCGGCATGAACGCCGAAAACTCGGGCGGCGAAGGCGGGGACGAGAACATTGAAATTCGCGGTCTGCCATCCGTCGGCTTCCGCTTGTTCGACGTCCTGCAGGATGGCTTGCCGTACTTCGAATCCAACTATGAGCGCTTCTTCAACATCGACCAAGTCTATCGCAGCGACTTGACGACCCAGAGCGCTGAAATCGTTCGCGGGGGAACCGCGCCGATCTATAGCAACAATGCGTCCGGCGGCGTCCTGAACTTCGTCACCCGACACGGCACCGACACCCCGGAAGGCGCCTTCGAGGTCGAAGGCGGGTCGAACGACCTGCTGAAGGTGCAGGGCTACTACTCGGGTCCGATCAGCGATAAGTGGGATTTCACGGTCGGCGGATCCTATCGCCGCGACAACGGCATGCGCACCCAGGGCTTCACCCCGGCCGACGACGGCGGCCAGATTCAGTTCGGGACCACCTACAAGCTCGACCGGGGCAAGCTTTGGGCGGATGTGAAGTACCTAGATGACCGTAGCGCTATCTACACGGATATCCCCCTGGTCAACCCGGTCACCGGCCAGTCTCTGGCCAGCCTGATCAACCCCAACACCGGCACGCTAACTGGCACGGCCTACCAGAATCTGACCTTCCGGACGCTTAATGGCACTCCCGGCGGTGAGGTGATGCAGACGAACCTGCAGAATGGCGTCCATCCCCAGGTGGTCGTCGCCACCGTGGGCGGCAACTATGAAGTCGGCGACGGCTGGCTGATCACCGACCGGCTACGCTTCAGTGGCGGCGAAGTGCCGATCGACGGTATCTTCAACGGCGCACCGGTGAGCGCAACGGCCGAACTTTCGAACTTCCTGGCTAAGGCTCAGGCCGCATTTCCGGGGACCACATCGCTCGCCTACCAGACGCTGAACGGAACGCCGTACAACCCGGCCACAACGCAGGGCTTGGTGATCGCCAACACAGACGACGCCATCCGCACCTCTTATGGCTACACGGTCAATGATCTGAACGTGAAGAAGTCCTTCAGCATCGCCGGTATGCGCAACGATCTCACCGCCGGCCTCTACACTAGCTTCTACACCTACAAGCACTCTGAATATCAAATGGGCGTTCTGAGCGATGTGAAGAACAACCCAGATGGCCTGAACATCGTCGCGCTCAACGCGGCGGGCAACGTCGTGGGCTCGGTCACCGAAGGCGGCGTCCTGACCTATGGCAGTGGCGCCGATGGCTCGGTACATGGCCACGCCATAGCCCCCTATGCGGCCGACACCCTGCATATCACCCCGGTGTGGACCGTTGACGCGGGCATCCGCTATGAGGACCGGAATCAAGGTGGAACGCAGGGCGTGACGGGCGCTCAAAACGTCGATCCGGGCGGGCCCCTGGCCGCGCAAGCGGTGACCGGCGTCATCTCCTGGAAGTCGCACCACGAAGACCTGACCGGTACGAACTGGACCGTCGGCTCGGCCTACGACATCGCCAGCTGGCTCAACGGCTTCGTGCGTTACACCCACGCCTACAGCATGCCGCAGTTCACAACGATCATCACCGGCGCACTGCTGCCGAACGGCGCCCCGGTGCCCGTCTCCACGATCAACCAGGCCGAAGGCGGCCTGAAGTTCAAATCGACGACTTTCCAGGCGGCCGTCACCGCCTTCTACTCCCACTTCAACCAGCTGAGCGCGAGTTCTCAGGTCGTCAACCCGACGTCGGGCGCGGTCACCACCTCGAATATCCTACTCGACTCGACGACCTACGGTATCGAGGGTGAGGCGGACTGGCGCCCGGTCCACTGGTTCGACCTGTCCGGCACCTTCACCTTGCAGAAGCCGAAGATCGACACCGTGAGCACGCTGACGGGGATCTCGGCCCAAAGCACCGCGGGCGGCACTATCCCTCGCGTACCGACCTATGCGTTCAGCCTCGAGCCGGCCTACATTTTCCAGATCGGCAAGTTCGACGGACGGGCTTACGCGGACATCGCCACGATCAGCAAGCGCTACCAGGACTTCTCGGACTTCAGCGTCCTGCCAGGTTACACCACCCTCGACCTCGGCGCGACTTTGAACCCGACCGAACACACCCAGGTGCGGGCGCTCGTCACCAACGTCACGAACTCGGCGGGCCTCACGGAAGGCAATGCCCGCGCCGCGGGTATTGCTGCAGCGGGAACTCTGGTCAGCGACGCCACGACTGGTCGGCCGATCTTCGGCCGTCAGTTCTCTGTGTCTTTCCTCTATCGCTGGTAGGTCTCATGACCCCTTCGAAGCTCACGCTTCGCGGCGTCGCCGCGGTCCTCTCCAGGGCCGCGGCGGTTGTCGTTCTCTATATAGCGACGGCGACGGCGGTGGGGGCTCAGATCGCATCCGCTGCCACCTCCAGCGCCGCGCCTGAGTCGACGCCAAAGGCGTCTAGGAACCTGGGGACGCTGCCGCCGTGGAAGGAAGGCTATCTCGACATCCACCATATCAGCACCGGCCGCGGGAACTCGGCCTACCTGATCATGCCGGACGGAACGACCTTGCTGATCGACGCGGGTCAGACCGACCAGGCCTTTATCAAGTCCGTCGCGCCCCTCGTGCCCTTCCCAGCGCGGCCGAACGCCGACCACGAAGCGGGCTACTGGATCGCCGACTACATCCGCGAGTTTGCTCCGCAAGGCCGTCCGGTGGCGCTGGACTATGCGCTGATCACACACTTTCACACCGACCACATGGGCATGGTGCTGCCCTCAAGTCCGATGTCGTCCACCGGCGCCTATCGGCTGACCGGCATCACCGAGGTGGGCGACCTAATCCCGATCAAGACCCTTATCGACCGCGCCGCGCCGACCTACACGACGCCTGTCGATCTTCGGACCTGTCATGAAAGCCCCAACGAACGGACCCTTGCCAATTATCTTAACATGGTCGACTACCGCCGCGCTCATGGACTGACTGTCGCTGGCCTGAAGGCTGGCGCGTTGGATCAGATCCACCTCGTTCAAGCGGCGAAATTCCCCGATTTCCACGTCAGGAACATCGCCTCCAGCGGTGTGATTTGGACCGGTCATGGGGATGAGACCCAGCAATACATCCCGGCCGACGCGATCAAGGATTGCCATTACGACGAGAACCCCTTCAGCAATGTGCTGAAAGTCAGCTACGGCAAGTTCAGTTACTATGCCGGAGGCGATATCCCGGGCGTTCCGAGCTTCAATCAGCCTTGGTGGCGCGACATGGAAACCCCCATCGCCGCTGTCGTAGGACAGGTGAGCGTGATGACGCTCGATCACCACGGCAATCGGGACTCGGTGAATGGAGCCATCCTGCGTGCGCTGCAGCCCCGCGTCATCGTTCAGCAAAACTGGCTCTCGGCGCAGCCGGGAGAAGAGGTGGTCTGGCGTCTAGCCTCTAAGGAATACTATCCGGGACCGCGGGATGTGTTCTCGACCGGCATGGCGGCCGAAACCCATGCCGCGATCGGACCTCTGATGGATCAAGTCTACCGGAGCTACCATGGCCACGTGGTTGTCCGCGTCGCACCCGGCGGATCGACCTATGAGGTCTTCATCCTGAACGATGAGGACACGAAGCGCGAGGTCATCGCGCACTTTGGTCCTTATCCGGCGCAATAGCAGGCTTTCCTGGGCGGCCGGCCTTCCCAGGCGGTCTAGGAGGCTTGGTTAGGCCGGGGCGCGTCACGCGCTATGCGACGGCTGGATCGGTCGTCCGTGTCGGCGCCTGATCGGCCAAAAGTGGGGACGGCGGGTCGCAGCGTTACAGGCTGGCCGCTGCAGCGCGCGCCGGCAAGCCACGTTTGCGCTTCCTCGACAATAGGAATCACAAGTCGCCGCGCCCGTCCGACTGGGCCTCGCCAAGCCCACTCACCGTCCGTGTTCACGTCAAGATGAGCATTGGGTGCAAACCGAAAACGCCAGATGTCGGGCTCCCGGACGTCGAGCGCTAGGCTGAAGGCCAAGCCTTCCTCACGGAGCTTGGCCCAGATCGCCAGCGGAAGCGTGATGAGTTCATCGGGGGACATATAATTAAGACGCGCGCCCGGCGCGTTCCCCCGGAAATCGAGAGGCCGTTGCGCGTTTTTTTGAGAGGCCAACGCCAACGCATCGCGGCGGGAACCGTATTACCAACGATAAAGAACTGAGGCGGTGAACTGCCTTCCAAAGATTGGGCGTCCGGTCGAAGCCACGCCCACCAAGGTTCCTGGAGATGCAATCCCCGCGGCGCGGGCATTTCCTTCCGTGAGGCCCGCCGAGTTCGTGACGTTGGTGACGAGAAGCCGAAGTTCGAGATGATCCGTCGGAGCCGCGGTCAGGCCGAGGTCCAAGGTCGTGTATGCGGGCAGCACGCTGAAATTCGAGAAATCCTGGTAGCGCTTACTGATGCTGAAGATGTCGGCGAACAACCGACCCTGCCATTTGCCGACGTCGAAGTTATAGCTCGGTTCGATATTAATCGAGTAGGTCGGCACGCGGATCACGAGGTCATTTTCGGAGCTCTGCGCCGACAGCCCGGTCAGAGTCTGGATGGAGTCGACCTTCGGCCTCTGAAGGGTCAGGGAGCCTGACACGTCAAAGAAGCGAACGGGTCGCCAGTCCGCCTCACCCTCGATACCGATGGTCGTCGTGTTGAGGACGACGCTTGAGTTGGTTACCGCACCCGTGATCGGATCGACGACGCCGGACGTGGCCGTCAGCTGATTGAAGTGGGAGTAGAAGCCCGTGATCGCCACCTGGAGTGTCGCGTTCTTGAGTTTTAACCCGGCCTCGCCCTGATCGACCGTCGAGACGGGCAACGGTTGGCCATTGGGCAGGGTCGCTCCGATGATGATGGTGGTAAACTGGGGCAAGCTATAGCCCCGCGTGTAGCGTAGAAACCCGTTCACCTCGCGGCTGAAGTCGTAGGCGGCCCCCGCCGTAAACGACGTCCCGCGCAGATCCTCGCGGCGGGGCAGATAGCTGACCACGCCTTGGACGGCTTGGGCCGCGAGCGGCCCCCCTGGATCGAGATTCTGGACGCCAATAATGCCCTGGACGCCGGACTGCAGACGGCTTTCAAATCGGAATCCTGCATCGACCTGCCAATTTGAAGTGATGTGCAAGGTATCGGCGGCGTAAGGCGCGATGGAGGTCCCGTTTAAGGATCCGTCGGCGCCCGCGCCGTATGTTAAGATGCCATTCTCGGTGACCGAACCCACCACATTGCCCGCTGCGTTGAGGGCGACGATGTTCAGGCCGTCTGGGTTGTTCTTGACGTCATTCAAAATCCCGAGCTGATACTCATCGTGCTTGTAGGTGTAGAGGCTTGTGTAGAGGCCCACAGTGAGGTCATTGCGCATCCCGTCGATATGGAACGACTTCTTGAGGTTGAGGTCGTTTACCGTGAACTGCAACTCGGTGCGAATGGCGTCATAGGTATTGGCGATCACCAGTCCCTGCGTATTTGCAGGATTGAAGGCCGCGCCCGTCCCTAAAACACGATAGGCGAGAGTGGTCGTCCCGGGGAAAGCGGCCTGCGCCTTGCCCAGAAAGCTGTCGAGCTCGGCCGACCCGGTTGTGGGCGCCCCATTGAAGATGCCATCCACTGGAACCCGGCCCCCCGTAAACCGAAGGCGGTCCGTGACCGTCCAGCCGGCGCCGAGGTCGTAGTCGCCGCCGAGGGTCGCGATCAAAACCTGGGGGTGAACGCCATTTTGCAGGTTTGAGGATAGAGTGGTGCCCGATGCGGTTCCGTTGAGAGTCCGGATCTCGACATGCTGAAATGCGCTGCTGGTCAGGGTTCCACCGTTGGGATTGATCAGCCCGCTCAGCGAAGCGCCCGTAAAGGGGTTGGTCAGCGGAATATCGGTGTAGACCACGCTTCGGTCGTCTAGGACCTTGATGTCTCCAAACACCTTGCCGCGGTCGAGCAGGTAGGTCGCTCCGACCTGGATCTGGCCGCCGTCGTCCGCCGGCGTGAAGCCTTGATCTCGCAGGCCGTTGTCGCGGCGATAGGATCCACCTGCGGCGATCATTAGGCGGTCGTTGATGGGCCCCGAATAAAAGCCTGAGACCTTCAATAGGTCGTTGGAGCCGCCTTCGATTTGCAAGGCCCCTTCCGGCGTGCTTGTTCCATGCCGGGTGACTAAGTTCACCACTCCGCCCGAGGCGTTGTTGCTGTAGATCGGCGCTGTCCCCCCGCGTTCGATTTCGGCGCGCTGGGTCATCAAGTCGGACCGATAGACCTGATCGATATTGAGGAACCGCTCCCAATTGGACTCATAAAACGGCAGACCATCTTCAAGAACGTCGATCAGCCGAAACCCGATATAGGGCAGGCCCCGAATTTCAATGTTCTCATTACCCCCTTCGCCGGCCGAGTTTTCGGCGTTGATGCCAGGTTCGCCACGTAACATATCCACGAGGCTGCGCGGCGACTTGTCGAGGATGGCGCGCTCCTTCAGCGTGGAAACCGTGAATGGCGCAGTGAATTTGTCGATCGAGCCGCCGCCAGCCGTGCCGGTCACGACGATTTCATTTACCTCGTAGACGTTGTTTGTGGTGGCGGCGACCGTCGCCGGAGCCGCTTCGGGCGCCACCGCCGCAGCCGGTCGGATCACGAATCCGCCGGTGCTCATTCGCGCGAACCCGAGGCCGGAGCCCGCCAAAAGACGTCGCAGGGCGTCTTCGCCGCTGAACTGGCCCCGAACGCCGCGTGTGATCTTGCCTCTGACCAACGCTGGATCGAACACCACGTCACGTCCGCTAGTCAGCGCAAAAGCGCGAAGGGCCACGCCAAGATCCTGACCAGAGATCGCGTAGCCTCTGGACGCTTCCTCGGCGCGAACCGACGTTGAAACGATAGAGAACCCAAGTCCAAAGGCAGCGAGGCTCGCGATCAACGCTGATCGCGAGCCGATTTTAGACCTCGCCAAAGCAGTGCTCACATTCAAAAGTCATTAGGCGCTGCCCTTCTAGGACGGGAGCGCCGCTCCTCCCCGCGGAGCGGTTTCATGAACCTTACGCGACGGATGTGAACTTTCGTGGTCAGCGCGACTTCGATAGCCGCCGACGGGGAGATCGCCACCAGTTGCGTGGCACTTTTGGCAACGAAGGGCGGGGTCTTAGTTATCGCGCGAGAGCCGCAGGCGAAGGTGGTTGAGCGCGCGAACGATGTGGCGCTCGACCGCCGTCACTCCGATGGCATAGCGGCTGCGATCTGGGTGTACGTCGGGCCGTCGCCCCTATTTAGCAGGAACATTTCTCGCGTATTGGCGGGCGGCTCGTCCAACATTAGGGCCAAGCGCTGAAGGCCTGCGTATTGCTCGTCGGTCCCATCAACACCAAGCGGAGGCGTTCGACCCGAGCCCTTAAGCGCATGTAGAGCGAGGACGTTCGAGGCGACCGTGAACAGATGGGCTTCCGCGTCGGCGCCGCGTCCTAGTGGGTCCGAGTCAGTCTGACGAACACCTCTTGCGTGCTATTGTTCGGCGCGTTCCAGAGGGAGACCTGTTCGCTCGAAATAGCGGATCAAAGGCCCTCGATAGCGCAGTACCAAGCCCTCCAGTCGCACGGCGCGGCTATCGAGGGTTGCGCCTGGTCGATCTCTTACCGAAACTCACCTGCGGCGCGCCCAAGGGCTGCGGTTCGACCGACATGGTGCTGTTTCCGTGGAAGGAGAAGCCTGCCAGGGCGAGGCAGGAGGCCGAGGAGCCTCAGGCCGCCGATCTGCCCTTCTAATCTGTCTACGGGCTGGCGGCCCCGCCGACCCGAGCGGATGGGGATAGATTGCCCCGTGCTAGCTACTAAGGTAGTCTCGAGTCCGTCGCGAAAAACGACCGCCTGTTCGCAGGCCGTCGAATACACACCATCCACGCGTCTCGCGTGGTTCGGCCAGCGTCTCCAAAACAACCGCCCGACCTCGGGCGAACGCAGCGTCAGCGCCCAAGGGCGCTGCTGTCTGCGACCACAGGAGCGCAACTATGCAAAGTCCAATTGCCATCATCGGGGCCGGCCTTGGCGGCCTTATCCTCGCCCGTGTTCTGCACGTTCATGGAATCGCGGCCACGGTCTACGAAGCCGAGGTCTCAGAACGTGCGAGAACCCAGGGCGGCTTGCTCGATCTCCACGAATACAACGGTCAGCTGGCCCTCAAAACCGCAGGCCTATTTGACGCGTTCCTCAGCCTCGTCCGGCCCGGGGAAGACGCGAAACGTGTCGTTGATAAAGACGGCGTCGTTCTGTTCGATCACCCCGGCAGCCTCGCCGGAAATCGTCCCGAGATCGACCGGGGCGATCTTCGGCGGATGCTGATCGGCTCGCTGCCCGCGCAAACGATCAAGTGGGGTTATAAGGCGACCGCCTTCCTCGCGCACGGAGACGGCGGGCACTACGTCATCTTCGCCAATGGCTCGACGGTTACAGCCGGCCTCGTCGTGGGCGCCGACGGCGCATGGTCGAAGGTCCGCCCGCTTCTTTCAGACGCGAGGCCCACCTATGCGGGGACCTCATTCATCGAAACAAATCTGTTAGATGGCGACGCGCGCTACAGGGCCAGCGCGGAGGCGGTCGGCAGCGGCAAGTTCATGGCCGTGGCGCCGGGCAAAGGCATCCTGGCGCACCGCTATGCCGACGGAACGCTGCATACCTACGTGGCCTTGAACAGGCCGGAAGACTGGTTCAGCGCCATCGACTTCAGCGATGCAAGGGCTGGCCTGGCCAAGGTCGCGCAACAGTTCGAGGTATGGGCGCCTCAACTCGTAACCTTCGTCACGGAGAGCGACACCGATCCCGTCCTGCGCCCCATCTATGCGTTGCCGGTCGGCCATCGCTGGGAGCGAACGCCCGGCCTGACCCTCCTTGGGGATGCGGCGCATCTGATGTCGCCCTTCGCCGGGGAAGGGGCGAACCTCGCCATGTATGACGGCGCGGAACTGGCCAAGGCGCTCATCGCCTCGCCCGATGACATCGACGCCGCGCTCGCCGCCTATGAAGACGATCTCTTCCCCCGCAGCGCCGAGGTGGCCGATGAGTCCGCCCGAAACCTTATTCGGTTCTTCGGCGATGCCGCGCCTCACAGCGTGGTCGCCCTGTTTAGCCAGTATCTGTGAGCGCACGCTTAGGCGGGAACGGCCGTGTCCGAGCGGGTGTCGGTCGCCACCAGTTTCAGCACGCCGTCCTCAAGCGGCCGTTGCAGGTGCTTCACCTCGGGCCACGGCGCGTCGCTCAGCCAGAGGTCCCATTCCTCGGGGGAGGTCAGGATCACCGGCTGCGCCTTGTCATGGTAGGTGCGGACCGGCTGGCGGGCGTCGGTCGTCATAAAGCGGTAGGCTTCGATCTCTTCCCATCCCGTCTTGACCTTGCGAACGCAGGCGTGCGGCGTCCAGACGCCGGCGAAGAAGGCCAGCGGCCGAGCCTCATCAAGCGCGAACCACTGGAATTTGCGCGACCCGCCCACCTGGTCGGGCTCGCTGAATGACGTCATCGGCACGAGGCAGCGGTTCTTCGCGCCCATCCATTGCTGCCAATGGGCGATCTCGGTCTTGCGCACGTTGGTGATGCCGGCGTCCGGCTCCATGCGAAGCATCTCCTCCCAATCGTACTCCTTGCCCTTGGCGCGCAGCTTTTCCGCGCGCTCCTTGGCGGCCTTCTGGGTCACCCAGGCCGGTGAGGGGAGGCCCCAGCGCATGTCCCGCATCTCGCGCTGGCCATCGTCGCCGATCAGGACGACCGGCGCCGGATAGTCCGGGAAGATCCCAGGTGAGGGGGGCTGGTTGTTGTTGCGGTCGCGCATAGCGCCCGCGGCCGAGGCGACCTCGGCGCGGGCCCGCATCATAGCGTAGAGGTTGCGCATCGAGCCGAGTAAATCCCAGACGGTCTTGAGGACAAATGGTCTCGGCGGCCCACGGCTCGCTGCGACCAGCTGAACCGATGAATTGCAACCTGCGCCTAGACATCGATGCGGTCCAGGAAATAGACGCCGCCGTCGTCGCACTGCAGGCCGTGGGCGCAGGCCGCCGGACGCTTGACCTTGTCAAGGAACACGCACTCGCCCGCCCGCTCGATGCGCACGACGAAGTCGGGTGAGGTCTCCGTGCCCGGATCAAAGCCGTAAGCCCGTTCGGGCAGGCGGATCGACCCGTCGTCAAGCTGCTCGCCGAGGCCATCGAACACCGCAAACGGCGCGACGGTCTCGTCCCAATCGCGCTGGCGCGGGTAGAAGGCCACCTTGAAGGGGACGCGCGGGCCAGCGCCGAGGGTGGTCGTGCGGATCAAGCGCTTATAGGTGTAGATTCCGTCCCCGGGGCCCTTGCGGTCCGGATCGGGCGTGAACCCCATCGCCCGCCAAAACGGCAACGCGCTCTCCGGGGCGACTTCAATTTCCACGACGCAATCGCCCCGCTCCCGCACCCGCTCCATCATGAACTCGGCCAGCACGCGACCGTAGCCCTTGCCCCGCAAATCGGGCCTCACCTCCAAGATGTCTGTCGCCCAGATGAAGCCGGCGGCGGCACCGTCAACCAAGAGTACATGTACAGTGGACGGGTCGCGCTCGAAATTTCGAAGCACCAAATTCCAGTTGCAGAGGAACCCTCGGGTCGGAAGCGAGGCCCGGTCATCCCAGTCCAACTCCTGCGCATCCGCTTCCGCCGCCTCATAGACGGCCTGTTCTTCGCGTAACCAAATCTCGATCTCACGAAGAGTCGCTTCGGTGGCCTGGACGATCTCAACACCCATCGAAACCCCCGATCCTCACCCCCGCCTCTATGCTAGGGAGCAGCTTGCGGTAGTGTCGGCCAAAGGCCAAGCCGGCGTCGGCGCGTCCTGACCCCGGCTCCCGAGCACGCGCCATGACCCACCACATCTTCTTCTCCTGGCAGAGCGACACCGAACGGGCGGTCGGCCTGAACTTCATTGAGAAGTGCCTCGGCCGCGCGATCAAGGAGCTGAAAGCAGACGCCGAGATCGATCCCGCCGACCGCGAGATGGACATCGACCGCGACACCAAAGGCGTGCCTGGATCGCCGGCCATCGTGGATACCATATTCGGCAAGATCGACCAGGCGGCCGTGTTCCTGTCCGATCTCACCTATGTCGCGGTGCGCACAAAGGGTGGTGGGCGCACGCCTAACCCGAACGTCTGCATCGAGCACGGCTATGCCTTGAAGGCTCTAGGGTCCCGGCGCGTGATCGCCGTCATGAACATTGCGATGGGCGATCCCCAGCAGCACGAACTGCCCTTTGACGTCCGCCATACGCGCAGGCCGATGACCTACAACCTGACGGAGGGCGCCGATGACGACGCCCGCCAGGCCGCCGCTGATGAGTTGGTTCCCGACCTGAAGAGGGCGCTACGGGCGGTTTTACAAGATGCCGAGGCCCGGGCGAGTATGCAAGAGCCCGGGCCCGCAACGCCTCATCCGCACGACGTCGAACTCCTGAAGCGGGTGCAACATCAGCTGCCCCAGCGAATGCGTCACCTTCTGCAGACCCACGACTTTGGGGGCCCCTACTTGAGGGACGTGCTCGATCCGCTGTTCGAGATGAACGAGGATTGGACCGGCGCGTCCTTCGAATTTCACGATGCCGTGGTTCAGGCGGCCTTCGGCGGCTTGCGCAAGGTCGCCTACGACTTTGGCACGCTCGTGGTCCAAAACACGCACGCCATGGACAGCAATATGAAGATGGCCTGGCCGAAGACCAACCGGGACCTCTCCCACGGTCTGCAGCCCGGGACCCGGCAGGCTATCAAGGACATGAACGCCGCGGCCAGCGACCTGACCACGGTGATCGACCAGTTTGATCGGATCGCGCGGGATCGCATTCCGATCGCCACCGGCGTGCACGCGGTCGAGGTCCCCGCTCGCGAGGAGCCAGGGGCCGCACGGGCGGTCCAGCGCGACGCCGCGGAAGCGGCGTTGAACAACATGGCGGGCGAGGAGTTCACCGGCGCGGTTCCCGAGATAGTGTCCCAGCCCAGGCTCACCTTACGCTTGGCGCCATTTGCGTCGACGGACGGGAAGCGCCTGGACACGCGGGAAGTGGCCAAGCTCCAACACCTGTTTGTCCCTGCCGCGGCAGATCGGGCTGAAGCCGATACGGACGGGCGACAATGGTGGAGCTGCGGTCCTTCGCGCCGCCCTGCCGCGAACCTGCAGCCCGAAACCCGGTGGCGTATGCGCCTGGTCCGTCCCGGCTACCTCGAATTCCAGGCCACCGTTGGGGCTAGGGTCGATGATGACGAGCATATTCTGGTCGATGGACGGCGGCTTGAAGCCATGGTGGTGAGCAATCTGGAGCGAATGGGCCAGATTGCCGCGAAGCTGGGGCTGGGCGGCCCTGCGCTCGTCAGCGTGGGGTTGGGCGGGGTTGAGGCTGTGGAACTGACAGGCGTTCCGGCGGCGCGTCGCCTGCTGCGCTTCCGGCGGCCGGACGTTCCACTCGCGACTTTGGAGGTCGACGACGGCGCCTCGCCCCTCGCAGACGCTCTGCACGAGACCTTCGATATCCTATGGCAGACGGCGGGGGCCGCTGACGGCTCGCCCTCCTACGAGGGCGAGGCGTGGTCAGGATATGCCGATCATGACGCCTACGCGCCGAATCCTTTATTATAAGCGACCGTGGAACTGTTCGCCCTCTATCGCCCGGGCTTCCCCGCAGACGATGTTAATGCGATCGGCGAGGCGCTACTGGCGGCCGGTGTGCTCATACCCGGATACATCCCGCCCCCGGTCGGGCTCTTGAACATCGACGCCTTGGACTACGGGCGGCATGCGCTGGGGCAATCGACCATCGTGCTGGCGGACCGCAACCTGGTGTCGGAGGTGGCGAAGATCGCGCGCCGCGGCGGCCTGGATCGGGCCGACCCCAACGGGCTGATCGCGGCGCGCCTGATGGCGTTCTGCCAGGCCATGGAGATCATGATCGAGCCGTCGATCGCCTACCACGAACTTGCCGCCGGCAACGGCAATGGGGCGGCCCATGCCGAGCTGGGATGGTTCCGGTCTGCGGACTTCGGCCAGGCGCAGGCCTGGATCGACTTAGCCTTGGGGCGGACGACCCGCCTGACCTCTATACCAGCCCCGCAGCCGGACGTGCAGGACCTTGCGTTCCCGCTGAAGCGCTGGCGCCGCAACTACGCCGTCGCCCTGAAGATCGCCGAGCTCGAGCTGGCGGCGCTGACGCCCGGGCAGCGTCATCTCGACCTCCTGGGCTGGATGGTCGAGGATTTTCTCTTCGCCGGCCCTGCCGCGATTTTCGCCGCCATGTACTTCAGCCCGCAGGCGCCGCGGAAGGGGATGTTCAAGTCCCTACGCTCTGTCGATCGAGACCGGGCGCTGGCCGGCGTGCGCAACGCGGCCTGGGACATCACGGCGCTGAGCGACTTCGTGTGGAAGATCGCCCAGGGAGACGCAGCGGGCCGGCGGTATATGCTGGCGACGTCGGACAAGGCCTTGGCTGCGGCGGCGCCATTGGTGTTGCTGGGGCCCGTTGCGAACGAGGATCAACCGAGCCTGGCCGAGGCGTTGAGAGCATGGTGGTCCGGCGCCGAGGCGGATCGGGTCGCCGCATCCATGTTCGACCAAATCGGCGTCGTCGAGGGCCGTGAATTGCCCTCCCGCCCCGCCGACTATGTCGACGCGTGTATTCAGGCCGGGGAAGACCGTCTGCGGGACTGGACGCCCTAGTCAGGGATGGGCGCGTTTGATCTGGTCGAAGCGCGCCAAGAACAGCTTGGCGGTGATGAGCACGACGTGACGGCGGAAGGTGCTGTCGTCCTGATCGGACAAGCCGGGGTGGGACCCGGAAGGGTGCAAGCGTTTGAACAGGCCGTTGACGTAGTTCTTCCCGTCGCCGCTCCACTCGTTGAGCCCTGTGTCCAGGAAACCCAGGGCGCCCAGCCGCTCGCGCCGGTTTTGGCTCGACGGCAGCAATCGGGCCGTTGGATCGAGCGCGTAGGCGATTTCATCGAACAGGCCTTCGTAGAAGGTCCGAAGCTGGGAATTGGCGGAGGCCCACTCGCCGCGCCCGTGAGCGTCCAGCGCCTGGTCCAGGTGGCCCTTCAGGGTCGTGAAGCCGTAGGTATGGAGGAGGCGGGTGATGTCGTCCTGAGCCTGCGGGAGGCCGAGTTCTGCGGGCAACGTGCGCCGCAGGGCGCCGTCCTCGACCGTGAAGCCGTCCAAATCCAGGGCCCGCAGGAGGATCGCCTGGGCCGGCGTGTAGTCCGGTTCGTCACCCCAGGCGCTGCCGGGGAGGCTGGTGACCGCCTGCCGAACGAGGGTGTCGACCAGCCGGTCGCCGCAATCAAGGCGGAGTGTCGGGTCTTCATCGACGAGCTTGATCAGATGGTTGACGCGATCCTCGATGCTGCCGTCGTTGCAGCGCCGGGCCACATCTTGTCCAAGCTTTAGAAGCTGGCGCGTGAGGGTGGCGTGGGTTCGCCACGTCGCCTCGAGAACCTCTACTGAGGCGATCCAGGTTCGCCGGGAAAAGTCGGGTTGGTCGGTCATATCTGGACCTTAGCCTTTGCGGCCGGGGCCCGTCACCCTGCCGATGGCCAGGGGTCCGCGCGCTCGAAGGGCGCATTCATCGGTTCTCGATATAAATCGGTTAAGATCGCGGTTCGGTCGGCCGAGTCCAGCGAGAACCTGATGAAGCGCCTGGTGAACCGCTACGAGAAGCTGACCCACGACGCGCTGAAGCCGATTCTCGACCGCTTCAGCCTCGCCATCTACCCCAAGGTGCGCCTCGCTGACGTGGTCGACCCAGATGACGTCGGGGCGACCGGCGCGCTCAAGACCTATGCGCTCAAGGCCCACTTCGATTTCGTGATCTGCCGCAACGAATGGGACCCGGTCTATGCGATCGAATTCGATGGGCCACTACATGCATCCTCGGTCCAGACCGCCCGCGACGTTCAGAAGGATGAACTGTGCCGACGGGGCCAGATGCCGATCTTGCGCATCCACGCCGCCCACCTCGAAAAGACCTACACCGACCTCACCCTGCTGGGCTGGTTGGTCGAGGTCGCCGAGATGCAGGCGGCGTTCGACGCAGAGCAATCCGCTGGCAGGATTTCCTGGGAAGAGGATTTCGACCCGTTCTTCATGATGAGCCTGGACCCGGCCGAGCCGAAGTTCCCGTACTGGTTATCCGCCTGGCCACGTATCCGTCTCCAGCGGCTCCAAAAGCGGGGCAAAATCCATGAGGGCTACGCATCGGGGTTTGTCGGTTTCGATGATCAGGACGTCTACCATGGTGCGGAATTCATCGCAGTGACGCCGTCGGACGGGATCATTGTCCGAGCGTCGATGCGCCGGCAGCAGTTTCCTGCGCCCTTCGGTGACCTGCTGGGCGAAATCCTGGCGGTTCAGTTGGAGACCAAGGTGAATACGTGGCTGAACGGCGGCGTGGGCGCCGAACCACTGGCGGACATCTACGCTCGCGCCACGGCGTTGAAGCACTCGCTGCACGGCGCCGGGTCCCATTCCAGCGGCGTGGTCACCGACCTTTGGAACACAAGTTTGCGCCAGCGTGCCGGCTGAGCCGTCGCGGCGCGACTGAAGGGCTAGTTGGAAGGCGCCGTCGCCGCGGCCTTCGCGGTCTTCAGGGCGGCCTGCTCGTTAAGCACGTTCACCTGCGCCTGCAGGTTGCTGTACTGCGCGTTCAGCCCGGCCGTCTTGGCGTTGTTGAAGGCCTGGTTGTTGGTCGCCGCCGCCGTCACGCCCGAGAAGAAGCTGCCTAGGACCGTGCCGGGGAAGGAGACAATGGCCAGCGCCTCGCTCGGGCGACTGTCGGATACGCCGGTGGCTTGGCCATTGGCGAAGGTATAGCCCACGGTCCGCTGTACGAGGAACCCGCGCGTGGTCGGCAGCAGGGTGAGGTAGCGGCTGTCTTGGGCCCAGAAGTGGTTGAAGGCGAGCGGTGCGCCGCCGGTCAGCCCGGTCCGGTCCTGGCGCGCAGTGAACTCGCAAGCGCGCGCCGCCGACACCACGATGCCGTCGTAGACTCCCGGCGTCCGCGGGTCGCCCGAGTCGTTATTCGCGGGCGCGTTTTCCGGGAGCTCGCCGGCGGTCGGTGGCTTGGGATTGCGGAGCGAGCAGGTGAAGGTCACCGAGACCTTCAGATTGTCCTTGGCGAACTTGAGCAACGCGTTTGTCGGAACGGCGGGGGTATCTTCGAGATCCTCCAGCGGCACGTAGGCCGTCAACGGCAGCGTGGTGGCTGGGAGGTTCATCATGGCGCCGGGCTGGTCTAGGTCGCCGCCGATCTGGGCGAGGAGGGCGCGGGCCGACATCGCGTCAGCGCATGTTTCCAGATCATTGATCTGATCGTCGACCGTGGGGACCGCGGAGGTCACGCAACTCGGTTTAGGGGGCGTCGCAGGAGCCGGCCCGGGGGCGACGGCCGGTCCGATGCCATGGATGGCCCCGGCGCCGGGTGTCAGCACCGTGCCAATATCGCCCGCGATGGCGCTGGCCATCGCCGTGACCTGCGAGGTTGAGCCGGGCGCGCCGTTGGTGATGAACCCGTTGGAGTCGATGCCGAAGGTCAGGGCGTCGGTGTAAAGGATGTTGGTCCGTGGCCGCAGGGCGAAGGTGCGCGCCGTATCCGGAACGACCATCTGTTGGATCGAGACGGTCACTTTCGGCGCGCACTCATTCACGATCCGGCCGTAGATAGTGTTGGTGTTGGTCGAAAACGTCGTGAGGTAGGCGGGATCGCGCACGGCGGTGAGGTAGTTGCGCAGGTCTCCAACCAGGATTTTCGGCGTGTCCTTCGGCGCCGGCTTGTTGGCCTCCATCTGCGATATGCGGGCCAGGAGGGTCGCATAGAGGGCGATGTTGCCGGCCACGGCGGTCTGCCCTGCTGTGTACTCGGCTGTCAGCACCGAACACATCGAGGCATCAACGGGCTGCGCGGCGGTCGATGCCGCAAGCGGCGGCGTTGCCGGCGCAGGGTTTACAGCTGGAGCGGCGGCTGGGGCGGCCGGGGCGGCAGCCGGAGCGGCCGCTCCTGCTGCGGGCGGGCTCGTGGTCGTTGGGGTTGAGGTGGCGGGCGCCTGGGCGCTGTTGGTGGCGGCCGCGATCTGGATTTGGAAAACCGACTTCGCCACGGCGTAATCGAGATAGGCCCCTTTGCGGAGTGACTCGTCGGTGGCGGTGCTGAGGTCGATGCTCGATACCGTTGAGCACCCCGTCAGCAGGGCGGCGGCTAAAGTGAATACTGAAGTGTACGCTGCACGACGGTTGGAAATTCGCATACCCGCCCCCATAGCTTAGCTTGTTCAGCGAGCCGCATCAGGGCCTCAGGGTCAATATGGATATCTCGCCCGTCGGTTGATTTTTCCCTTGACTCGGCTCTGCTCGCGGGCGGGGCACCAATAGTGTCTACGGGCGCTTGACCTTGAGCCCAACCCGACGCGCGCCGTAGTCGACCACGATGGATAAGGCTAGGGCGGAGATGCCGCCGATGTTCATGCCGTACTGGTTTCGCATGTAGTCGTTGGTTTGGCACATCACCAAGGTCTCGCCTTGGACGGCCGGCGGCATGGCCGCCGTATCCAAGGTGTAGGTGAAGCTGTTCTGAGCGTCGCCGAGTTCGAGGGTGAAGGCGCGCTGGGTGGTTTCGCAGCCCCATCCTGGCGCGCACCAGCCTGGGTTCGACGCCGCCATGGGCGGCCAGGCTTGGGCGCTGACCAGCTGATCAGGGTCAACGAGGTAGGCGCAGGTCCCGCCTGTGTCGATCATGGCCATGGCGGTGCGACCGGCTGCGGGCCAGGTCGTCAGCGCGCCGCCCAGGCTCAGGCGATGGGGCGTCAGCGCCATCCAGTCGCCGGCAAGGATGTCGAACCAGGCGTAGCCTGCGGGCGGCGCTTGGGTGATGCGCAGAACGGAATTGGCGGCGACCTTCACGGATGACGTGGCGCTCAACACGGCGTCGGCCGGCGCGAAGTCAAATTCGGCATAGGGAAACGCCGGAGTGAACGCCTGGGCCGGCTTCAGCTCCTGTCCCTCGGCTTGAAACCATTGCCTTAGGCATCCGGCGCCGAAGTTCGCCGTGCGCCCGCCGCCTTGGGGGTTGTCGCCCGTGCAGGCCCAGAACAGGCAATTGGGGATTGTGAAGACCGAGCCGTCCACGTCCGCCAAGTCGATCGGCCCCCGCACGAGATTGGCTTGGCAGCCCCAGGGCTCGGGGCCCGAGGTCAAGACCGTGTAGGGAGAGGGGTCGGCGAGAGCCTGGATGTCCTCGAACCGCGGCATGATCAAGCAGGCGTTGCCGGTGTCCACCACCATCGAGGTGGCTGCGCCGCCTCTAAGGGCGACGCCGATCATCGCGTCGAAGCCCTTGTCGGCCGAGATGGTGGCGAGCGGAATGTCGTAGACGGCCTTCGGCCCGAGCGTGAGGTCGAAGAGGTGACGGCGACGCGCCACCAAGCTGGCGACCGCAGCGGCGGCGTCCGCCTGCTGCTGCGGCGTCTTCAAAATGGGCGGGTGTAGGCTATGCGGCGACAGGAACATGGTAGATCCTCCCGGCTCGTCGTTGGACGCCCTTCCTATACCGCAACAGGCCGCTACAGCCCACGCTCAAGTTCGTTTCGACGGCGGAAGCCAGCCACGATCACACGGTGATGGAATCGTAACATCACTGGTGTTAGAGTGCGGAGCGATGTTAGAGACGTTTGACGAGCATAGAGCGGCTGGGCTCCAGCAGCGGGCGGAGGCTTACGCCGACAACGCCTTTGGCGTGGACCTCGCCATGGCGCTACTGCAGTCATCGACCATGCCGTTCTTTATCCAGGACCGGTATCGTCTGTGGCGATCCAACCTCCTGGGCCGCCCGTGCGTTTTGATGGCGCCGCGATCAGACCTTGGCCGGGAGGGTTGGTCCGAGCTGAGCCGCCACCGTGCGATCGTTTGCAATCAATTGCACGGTGAGCTCATCATCCTGCTGTTCGACGCCCTGCCATCGCGGCGGCGCAAGAAGCTGATCGCTGACCGCATGGCCTTCATGGTGCCTGGCGCTCAGCTGTACGTCCCGGAGATGCTCCTCGAGGTGACGGAAGGCCGAGTGACCAAGCCGCCGCTCGCCCAGGCCCCCGAGCAGCTGTCCCCGACCGCCCAGATGGTCGCGATCGGCGCGCTCTTGGGCCGAGAGGTCGAAGGCGCCAACGCGACCGCCCTGGCGCGGCGGCTGGGCGTCGCGGTGATGAGCATCATCCGAGCCTTTGACGAGCTGCAGGCGGCGGGCGTGGCGGATGCGCGCCGGATCGGCCGCGAGCGCACCTTGCACCTGCAGGCCGAGGGCCGAGACCTTTGGCGGCAGATCGAGGGCCGCTTGCAATCGCCGGTCCGCAAGGTGCGGCGGGTGTTCATTCCATATCCAGATCGGTTCCCCGGATTGATGGCGGGCGAGAGCGCCCTGGCCAATTACACCGCCCTGGCCGCGCCGCGGATCCAGGTCCAGGCGGTCGCCGGCGCCGACTGGAACCGCCTGGTCCGCGAGCAGGCGCTGGTCGACCATCCCGACTACGGCGATGGTGAGGACATCCAGACCTGGACCTACGATCCGGCGGTCTTCGCCGAACGCAAGACCGTGGATCGACTCTCGCTATACCTCAGCGTCCGCCACCATCCCGATGAGCGCGTGACGCAGGCTGCGGAGCAGCTGCTGGAGGACATGCCTTGGTAGTCGGTCTGGATGTCTGGCAGGCCCATTTCAAGGACTTCGCCGATCGCTACGTTCTGGTTGGCGGCGTGGCGTGCGACCTTCTGATGGTCGACGCCGGTCTGGACTTCCGCGCCACCAAGGACTTCGACGTCGTGCTGCTGGTCGAAGTGCTCGACGCGGCCTTTGCGGAGGCCTTCTGGGCCTTCGTCGCGGATGGCGGCTACGCGGTGAAGGCGCGAGGGGAGGGCGGGCAATTCTACCGCTTCGCCAAGCCGAAGACGGCGGGCTATCCCTATATGATCGAGCTGTTCTCCAGGGCGCCGGAAGGCTTCCACCTCGAGGCGGGGAGCCACCTCACGCCGTTGCCGATCGACGAGACGGTCGCCAGCCTTTCGGCCATCCTACTCGACGAGGACTACTATGTCTTGCTCAAGCAAAACCTGCGCGACCTGACCGGGCTGCCGCTGTTGCACGAGGCGGCGGTGATACCGTTCAAGGCCAAGGCCTATCTCGACCTCAGCCGCCGCAAGACGGAGGGCGAAGCCATCGACAGCCGCGACGTCCGCAAACACCGCAACGACGTGTTTCGCATCCTGCAACTCTTGCCGGCTGAAGGCGCGTTGGAGCTTCCGGCGTCGATCCAGGCCGACATGGGCGCCTTCGTCGAGGCCGTGGCCGGCGACGAGACCTTCAAGCCCGCCGATCTCGGTCTCGCCCAGACCCGCGAGGTCGCTCTCGCGCGCTTGGTGGCGGCCTATCACCTTTAGGGCTGGGGCCTTGCCCGCCGGCGCCGCATTCTCCGTCGGGGGCCACGCTGGAGATCATCGATTGTCGACTGAACCGCGCATTGGCGCGCCGCCGCCGCCGACCGAACTGAGCTTCCGCCAAAGCCTGATCTACCGGCTCGATCCCGCAATCGCCGCCGATCTGCCCGAACGGTGGCGCCCAGCACCGGCGGGCGGGGGCGAAGGCGAGGGCTTCGCGCGCACCGTGTTCGCGGAAATCGCAGCCATCGAGACCCGCATCAACGCCCTGTGGTTCCAACGGGTGACGGGCCCTGACGCCCAACGACCCCAGCTGGTCGTCGATACGGACGACCTGACCCTGGCCGCCGAAGTGACCCTCGAGGCGGGTGAAGATCGCCCACGCGTTCGTGTCGCGATCGGGGCGGCCCTCGGCCTCGACGATCTCGCCCTCTATGCACTCAGCGAAGGCCTGTTTCTGGCGCCCGATCGGGCGACGCTGGGGGACCTCGCTGAATATGGCTGGGCGCTGGAGACCGACGGCGCCCGGCGTGAGGCGCCCGCCCGATTCATCGACTACAGCGCGGCGCTGACCGATCACAGGATCGAACGGGACGCGCTCACCTACGCCGCGCCGACCGCGCCCTGGCGACTGGCCCAGGCCAGCCTGCTGAGCGAGCTGATGGTGGCGTTCGTTCTGCTGCACGAACGGGTGCACTACGCCATGGGCCATCTCGACTACATCGGGGACGAGGGGGCGGCGGTGATCGGGTTGCGCGAAACCCGATTGGGGTCACACGGCGATGGCCCGGCCCCTCGCCCGGATCTGCCCTGGGGAGCCCTGCGGGTCCTGGAATTCCAGGCCGACACCCAGGCGTTCTTCCTGCTGTGCGCCTACGCCCTGGCCAAGGATGGACCGTGCCGCCGGTTCGAGGCGCTGCTCGAACGCGATAGCGTGGCGGCGCCGCCGACCGCCCTGTCCAAGATGGATTTCGGCGCCGGCGTCCGCCTGTCCCTGACGGCGGTGGCGCTCACCTTCTTGGCGTTCCACCTGGCTCAGCCCGAGTGGCGCGATGACGACCCCTCCCATCCCGCCCCGCACGCCCGGCTGATGAACCTGATGATCAATACCCCCATCATCTCGCCGATCGTGCAGCTGGGCGAGGACGGGGGCTTCATCCTGGCGAATGCGGACACAGAGGACGCTGACGGCCAGCCTACGGCCGACTTCGCGACCCTGGTCAACGACGTGTTCGGCATGGCGCTCGTGGACTTCCAACTCGTGGCGGAAGCGCTGTCCGCCGACCTCGCGCCCCTGAAGCCCTCGGCCGACGGGGTGTCAGACGTCGCCGCCTGGGTCTCGGACCTGGGCGCCTTCTGGATTTCGGACGACGAGGCGCTCAACACCAAGCCAGTCACCGAGGCCGGGGTGGAGCTGTGGTCGCTCCGCCCCGTAGAGGCGGCGCTGGATCTCAAGCTGCGCGCCTTCCAGATCGCTCGGTTCGGGCAGATCATGTCCGTCGACGTCGGCGGGCTTAGGGGCTGAGCGCGACGGGCTCGCGCCGTCCGTCAATGGTCCGCCGTCACCGGGTCCGGCTCGAACGCGGGATCCACCTCGGTCGAGGTCCCGCCCACCACCATGGTCTTGGCCGGCATCTGCAAGAGGGCTTCACCGAGGGTGTCGAGCTCCATCTGGTGCATTGGGAGGGCGCAGCTGATGGCGTTGCGGACGGCGACGTCGAACAGGCCGTCGACCGCTACGACGAAGTGGCGAAAGATGCCGGCGCTGCCATCATTCTCAAGCCATTGCCGGGTCAGGCCCGCTTGCTGAGGGACCCACCACGGACGGCCCGACACCGGCGTGCTGCGCCCTGCCTCGATGAAGTGGCTGAACCGCCACTCGCCGAGCTTTTCCTCGAGAACGAACGCTTCGCCCTGGTTGCTGCCCCCCGGCGGCTGGATGGAAAATCGATACAGCCAGTGCGGCCCCATGCTGTGGGCGCCAGGGGAGGGCGGCTTGTAGCCCACCTGGTTGCCGAAGCGCAGCGTGCGGCGGGGCGGACGGACGGCGCCCGCCGGCGGCACGATCTGGATGCCCAGCGGTTCTAGCGATAGGCGCTCGGACAGGAAGCGAGCCCACGACCGCGCGGTGATGGGCGCCAGGGCGTTGTGGAGATGGATCGCATGGCTCTCGAGCATACGGATCACCTGCTCGCGGGGCCGCTTGTCCACGATCTGCTCGGCCACAAGGTCGATGAGCGCGGCGCCGACCTCGTCCGGGACATCGCCGGGATCCTTGCTCGATCGGCGCATCCAGCTTCGGACGGTCGATTCATCGTAGGGCTCATCCCGCCCAACTTTTTCGGCCAAGACGCGGCCGATAGCCGTGTTGCTCTTCAGGCCTGGGCAGTACGCCCGTAGGAGCGCGAACACCATCTCCAACTGGGGGAACCGCATGGGGCCTCCAAGGCGCCGCGATCCGAAAACCGGATTTCGGACGGGCCGATTCCAATCGCCGGACGGGAAATGAAAGGGACGCTCTCGACGGGAGAGCGTTACCACAAGGACCTGCCCCATGGCACAGGTTGTTCACCCCGCCCGCGCGAAAGCCTCGGGCGTCTTCTACGAGCAGGACGGCGACGGCGTCGTCCACATCCACCTCGCCCGCCGCGCCCGCCGGGCGCTGGATCGCGTCCTGCGCCGCCAGGCCTACATCGAAGGCGACGAGGCGGCGGCGATCGCGCGCGCCATGGCCGCCATCGCCGAGGTCTTCGGTCCGTTCGGCGTCGAGATCCTGGTGCGGGTGACGGCCGGTGAGCTGGGGGAGGGGGTCGCCGTGTTCCACGACCTGCCTCACGAACGGGTCGACTGGTCTCCCTATCCTGGCATGCCGGCGCGCAGCGCCAAGGAGACTTGCCTGAGCGAGCTGCTGCTGCTGGGCATCGGCGGCTTCATGGGCGAGCCCTACGGCGTCGCCAGCGAGGGGGATCGCCTAATCAACGAGTTGATCCCGTCCCGCGCCGACATCGACCGCCTGACCGGGAACGGGTCCCGGCGCCGTCTGGGCCTGCACTATGAGAACGCCGCCCCCAAGCACCTGGTATCCGGCCGGGACTACTCGCCTAAGGCGCTGCTCCTGACGGGCGTCAGCGAGCAGATCGAAGGCGGCCCGACCACCCCGGTCGCCATCGCGGCGCGGGCGGTGGCCCGGTTGAGCCTCGAGGATCAGCGCATTCTGCGCGAGCCCTGCGCCATGATCCGTGTGCCCGAGCGCTGGCGCGGGGAGGTCGCGGCGGCTGAAGTCGGGCCCGTCCCGGTCGTGTTCGGACCGTCCGGGCGCGAGCATGTGGTGGCCGCCTTCTATGGCGACCTGACCCGCCCGCTCCAGCCGGCGGCCGCCGAAGCGGTCGAGCGCCTGGCCGAGGCGCTGGACGACGTCGCCATCCCCCTGAAGGTAACGCCCGGTTCGCTCGTGTACCTCGCCAATGGGCCGGTCCTTCACGGCAGGTCGGATTTTCTGCCTGAGCTGGACGACGACGGGCGCGCGCGGCGCTGGCTGCAGCGGGTGTTCCTCGCCGGGCGGGTCGACGAGCTGCGCGGCGTCGATGGTCCGCACCAGCGGGTGTTCGACCTGGCCCGCACCGCCCGCGCCTGAGGGCGGTGTCCGACAAGTTGACGGCGCGCCCTGGCCGGGGCGCGCCGTTCGCTATTCCACCCGCCGACCCTCGAGGGTTTAGGCCTCCTCAGGCAGCGGATCGACGCTACCCTGGTGGGGGTGGCCCAAGGGAAGGGCCGCGAAGGGCAGCAGGTCGTCCTGCAGGACGTCGAAGACATCGATGCAGGCGATCCGCTCAGCGTCGCCCGCCGCCAGGGCGGCGTCCGACAGCAGCTCCCCGAAGATCGCGAAATCGTCGTGCTGGCGGCTCAGACGGTCGAACACGTCCAACGCCAGGGCGGAGCCCCGGCGCCAGGCGTCGCGCAGGGCGGGGTCCTTGAATTCGGAGACCCGTGACAAGAAGATCGATAGGCGGGCGGCCGCGCTCGGGTGGGTGACGCCGGCCGGCGCCCCACGGTGCTCGGCGCCCGCGAAGTAGGCCGGCAGTATCAAGACCGCCGCGATCATTGAAGCCGCCCGCCATTGCACGCCGAAGCGCTTCTGCAGGTCGATCCCCGCCGCGTCATAGTTAGAGTTGGCCATCTTCAGCACCGAGCCGAACGCCGCCCAGTCCGCGTGGAACTCCAGGGCCCGCAGGATGGGCAGGACCTCCTCGTCCGGGGCGTCTGCTCGATTGGTGGGCCCTTCGTTCAGCGCGCCGAGGCCGAAGATCTCGTCGAGGAACCGGGTGTGGCCTAGGGCGCCGTGGAACAGCTCGTGCCGCCAGATCAGCACCTGGCTGTCCAGCCACAGGGTGTTGAGCAGACGGCGGCGGAGGTAGCCGAATCCGTCGGCTTGATTGAAGAACCGCGCGGCCTCCGCGTGCGATTGACGAAAGTCTTCGCGATCATACCGAAACCCAGCGCCGGCGGCCGCCTCGAGGTCTAGGGGCGGCTCGTCGGGATCATGGATCGGAAAAACGGCCGCGAGCCGCACGGCCAGCTCGGCGAGCACATAGATCATGCCGGTCGACATCGCCGACCAGTGCTCCCCGTCGCGGTGGGCGGCGAAGGCGTTCGGCTCGTAGCCGTCGAACACGACGCAGTTGAACGTGAACCCCATCGACGCTGCGAAGTCGGGCGGCCAATACAAGGCGGCGATCCTACGGGCGACATGGGCCTCCGACCGGAGGAGACTGTCGCCAGCCTCAAGGTCCAAGACCGGACCCTCGGTGGGAAAATGAGTTCGGAACAGCCGGGCGGTGTCCAGCGCGCCGCGAGATCCCCACATGGGCTCAGGTCCCGTCCCGCCAGAAGCCGAACCCGAAGCGGTGCTCCTCGTTCAGGACATGCCGCAGACTGGCGGTCAGGATGGCCTGGTGCTCTGGCGCCATGGGCTCGGAGATCGCCGCGCCGGGAAGTCTGCCGGCGAAACGCTGCAGGGCTGCCGACAAGGGGCCGCTGGCTGGCGTGCAATAGACTTGGCGAGGCGCTTCGGCGTGCGTCGCCACCACCACATTGGTGGTGCGTGGCGCGCTGGCCGGGCCCCAGGTGCATTCGACATTGTCGAGGTGCAGGGGATGGTCAACCGCGAGTTCTTGAAGGTAGGCGAACGGGTCGCGGTCGATGATCACCAGCAGCGTCGAGATCTGGTGTCGCAACGGGTACATCCAGGTCCGCCACCAATCATCGCTCTCTATGGCGGTCGCCGACACGATTCCACGCACGGGCGGTTCGCCGATGTATTCGTGGATCGCCCGCAGCTCGGCTGGGTGCCGGAGCTCCATCATGATGATTAGGCCGTCGGGATAGTCCGGCGCTGGCTGTATCCGGCAGCGTAGCGCGTGCAACGTCCCATCGCCGACCAGGCGCTCGCCGCCGACGCGCACCTTGTAGAGACTGCGCGCCTTTTCCCGTGGTAGGGCGACGAGCTGGAGACTGCGCTCTTCGCGGCCGGCCTGGGTCAGCAGGCCCATGAGTTCGTCATTGAGGTCGTCGATGCCGATGACGATCGCCTCATCTGGGGCCGGGCGGATCGACATCCGCTCCCGGCGATAGTCGAAAAAGTGCGCGTCGAGGTCCTCGTCGCGGGTGGCCGGCGTCACGAAGGTCCGATTCAGCCGATCGCCGGCGAAGGTCTCTAGCGCCCGGGTCATCGCGGGTGCGAACCGGCGGGCGTCCATGAAGCCCGCGGCGTTGATCCCGTGACGCGCCGCCACCTTAGCGAAACCCTCGTAGCCGAGGCGCTGGAGGTCGAACTGCGCCTCGACCGGTGCGGCCCGAACCAGCGCGGCCGCCTCATCGGGCGCCGGGCCTCGCACCAGGTCGGCCAGCGGCGGACCGACGGTCGCCAGCGCCTGGTCGAAGGCCGCCATCGCCTCAGCTGCGAAGTCCGGGTGGAGCATTTGTTCGAACCGGTGGTCAGGCCTATCGGGTGGCCCGAGGCGTAGGTCCAGCCAATCGGGGCAGGGGAGGTTGGACCAGTCTGCGGCCAACCCCGTCTGCATGGCGGTCCGCGCGCAGAGATCTAGGCAGGAGTGGCCTACGAAGGGTCGCGAGACGATGTCATAGGCCGCATCGAACCGATCCAGCAGGGCGTGGTAGTCAGGCGCGTCGTCGAGCAGATCCACGCGGACCTGGCCTCCGTTCACGTCGGTGATGGCCATCACCGTGGCGAAGGTCTCGTGGGTGACCTCGCAGGCGTCGAGCATCTTGTCGAGGAGGGGGCCGAATTCCGGGTAGCCTGCCTCGTCGAGCGCCGCCACCAAGGTCATGCAACTGCCGAACGTGGTGCTCGCGTTGAGCATGGCGTGCAAGGCTTCGTGCCGGGAGACCATGTCCGCGTGGGCCGTCGTCCCGTCGCGGCCGACGACCAGCTCGCGGGTGTTTTCCGTAAGGTGGTAGCTGCCTTCCGCGGTATCGGCCGAGCTCGCTTTCCGCAGCGACCGGCGAAGGGCGTGACCTGGCGCGGCCGATGACATCGAGCTCTCCCAACCCATGTGGGTCAGGCCGCAAAGGCTGACCGGCCCAACCACCACGCCGAAGAACACGCGCCTTGGCAAGCCGGAGACACGTTCAAACGCGCTGATGGCGACACCTTGATCCGCGCTGCTAAATCCGGCGAGTTGCCGGGACGGAGGCCTGCATCGCGCCGACGGGAGGTGCCATGTCGATGGTGGAGATGACAGATCGGCGTGAGCCGACCTTGGACACCGTTGAGGTGATTGTGAAGGATGGCCACCTGGAGTCGCGAAGCGACATCCGGAGCAACAACGTGGTGCTTCAGCAAATCGCCGAGCGCCTCACCCAGGACGCCATCCGCCAGCTGGGATGGACAGGCCGGAGTGTGCTTCGCGCGCCCGTTGGCCGTTTCTATGTCCGAGCCTTCGTCAGCCGCCACGGACGGCCTTGCCAATCACGCAATGCGTGTGCATTAAAGCTCTGCGATTAGAGGGGCAAAGTGTTGGGGCAAGCAGGCCATCAGAGCCGCTGGTGCGCGCGCGGACGTTCCGCGACATCTCAACGCTCGGTAGGTTTTTAAGGCGGTGGCGACCTTCGACAAAGAACTCGCGCCGGATGCCGACCGAATTGACTTGGTCAAAAAGCTAATCGAGTACATCAGGAGCCGTTCGGGACCTGGCAACGCCTATTTTCTAGAGGCCGCGCGGAACCTTGCGGAAGAGGAAAACCTCGGTGTTGGTTTCTGGACCGCGGTTGCCGATCTCGCCGCTGGCGGCGGCCTCGCCATGCCCCTGCCCGCCCTCGAGGGGCGGCTCATGCTGATCTTTCAAGCGCACGTCCGATCAGGCAAGCCTGACGTCTCATCTCGCAAGGTCTATGGCCGTGCCATTGACCCTAAGCTCCTAGTAGATGGTCTATGCGCAGGTGGACGATATCCTGCGACCGCCGCAGCCTCCGTTGTAGCCACGCTTCCCCTGGGAAGCGCCGCTGACGCCCGACGTGTCCTCCGAAGCATTCCGCTCGGGCGGTACAACCTGATGTGGAGCACCTATTGTGAGGAGAGAGACGACGATGATCCTTTCTTTGAGAGGCCGGTTGAGGCGCTCCTGATCGATGATCTCGGTCTTGAATTTCGTTCTGGCCAGGAGTTCCTGCTGCTGATCTATACGTTGCCGCCGGCACTCGACCGCTTCCTGCCGACCGTTTCCGATGCATACGGAGGCGGCTTCTTCTTCCCCTTCCGAACCAACCAGGGGCGTACCCATCCGATCCGCTA